>Ga0116226_10003707_pt1 | contig 13467 bp, 11 predicted proteins | sample S1TSphfallax_FD_89692 | JGI IMG/M metagenome (GOLD analysis project Ga0116226, IMG submission 89692) | Host-associated microbial communities from peat moss isolated from Minnesota, USA - S1T2_Fa - Sphagnum fallax MG | ecosystem: Host-associated > Plants > Peat moss > Unclassified | place: USA...
GAGCAGGTTGTTGAAGTCGTGCGCCAGACCGCCGGTCAGCTGGCCGACCGCCTCCATCTTCTGCGACTGTCTTAAGCTCTCCTCGGCTTCCAGGAGCGCGGCCGTGCGCGCGCGCACCTGCTCTTCCAGCGTGGCATTCAGCTGCGCCAAGGCTTCTTCAGAACTCTTCTGGTCCTGAATATCCGCGCTGGTGCCGATCCAGAAGGCAATGGCGGCGTCTGGCCCGCGGATCGGCACCGCCCGGGTGAGATGCCAGCGATACACCCCGTCGTGGCGGCGAATGCGGTATTCGGTCTCATAGGGTTGCCCGGACGCCAGGGCCTCTTTGAACATCCTGGCCGACCGCTCAATATCTTCCGGGTGCACCGGGGCCCATCCGTCCGGCTTCATCTCACCTTCGGGAATGCCGGAATATTCGCAGACTCGCGCGTTGAACCAATCGATTTGGCCGTCGGGCAAGGATGTCCAGACCATGCTGGGCATCGTCTGCGCAAAGGATTCAAACTTCGCCGCCGTCTTGGCGACAGCGTCTTCCGCCTCCTTCCGGGCGGTTATGTCCGCCACCGTGCCGAGCAACCGGGTAACTTTTCCGTCGCTTCCGAATTGAGGCCTCGCTCGAATGTAGAGCCAGCCAAGGCTCCCATCCATGCGGATCATCCGGCATTCAACGTCCCAATCCTTGCCCTGCTCCAGCGCCGCCAAAAATCCGGTTTCGACGAGCTCCCGATAAGGCTGTGTTACGTGCTCCTTAAACCTTTCATAGCTCCAATCGCTCACGGGCTCGGGATAGCCAAAAATCGCGTCGTGTCGGGCCGAGCGAACGGTGGTCCCTGTGACCGCGTCATATTCCCAAAAGCCAAGGCCGGATGACTCAAGGGCCAGCCGCAACCGCTCTTCGCTTTCGCGCAGTCGGTCCTCAGCGCGACCACGCTCAGCCGTGTCCCAAATTCGCGCGGCCACGTCTTCGATCAGAGCAACGTCTTCCGGCGCCCAGCTGCCGGGGGCCAGACGACTCACATAGAAGCAGCCGATGAAGCGACCGTCACGGATAAGCGGGGCCGAGACACTGGCGCGCGTGGCAAGCTGTGGGGCGAGCCCACGGGAGGCCTCATCATCTTGCAGGACATCCTCATAAACCATGGTGCGGCCATCCCGCATGGCTTGCGCGTAGCGAGGGCCAACTAACGCGAAGGGAAACAAACCGTTCACCGGCGGGACGCCATCCGCATAGCCATTGATGACGAGTATGGTCTCGCCGTCCGCTTGGAGTTCGCCGTAGCCGATCCGCGCGGCGCCGAGATGGCGCCCTAGAAGCGTGGCCGCCACGGCCAATATTTGGCTGGTCTGGCTGACGTTGCGTAATGCGTCCTGAAGGCGGAACAGGAAGTCTTGTCGCGCCTCGGCCCTGCGGCGTTCGGTGACGTCCACCACCACGCCGACGGCGGCGAGGATTTCGCCGGTCTCGCTGAGGATAGGACCGGCGTCCACTTCCAGATCGATCATTGTCCCGTCAGGACGTATGAAAATCATGGGCTCTGACCGTATGGTCTCGCCAGTCACGAGAGCACGCCGGCTGGGATATTGCGTAAGATCGTAGGGCGAGCCGTCCTCATGCACGGCCCAGCCCCGGCGCGCGGCCTTGGCGGCCTCCATGTCGGGGCCCAGCTCGCCCAGGACGCGATCCGACTGCCGGCTCTTGAAAGTCGTGCGCCCATCGGGCGCTTCCACAATGTACATCGCGACGGGGATCTGCTCGAGCACCGCGCGCAGCCGCTCTTCACTATCGCGCACCGCCGCTTGGGCGCGTTGAAGCTCGCTGATGTCATGCCATGACATCACCGCGCCGCTGACCTGGCCGTCCGCGTCCAGGATCGGCCCTGAGTTGCAAAGCACGGTCAACACGCCCCCGTCAGGGCGACTGACCATAAGGGTCTCATTGAGAGTGACTTCGCCTGTGCGCGTCGCGCGGGCCAACGGCCGCTCAGCGGGCGACAGCGGAACGTCACTCCCCGGCCGATAAACCTTCCAGACCGCCGTCTGCTCCAAGGCGCTGTGCCCGAGAAGTTCGTCCGCGTTGCGACCGACCAACGCCCTGCCGCGCGCACTCATGCGCTCGACCTGAACCTCTGGTCCGTACGAAATGCTGATGCCGTCGGGAATATATTCCAGCAGCGCATCCAGCGTGTTTTGAGCCGACTGCGCTTTCGCCTTCGCGACCTCATGGTGCGTCACGTCAACCGCGGAAATCAGCACTCGCGGGGCTATGTCGAGCGGCGCGTAGGAGACGTCCCACCACATCGGCTCGCCTGGCTCTCCTCCCGCGATGGCGCGGGCGTGCGAGGGAGCCTCGGCGGCGAGCAGCCGTGGATCGACAAATGCAAACGCGGCGGAGACAAATTGCCCGACCAACGACCCCGCATGGCTTCGTGCCGCCCGGTGGGCAGCCTCATTCGCATAAACAATCCGAAAGTCAGGCGCTTCGGCGACAACCGTAACAACGGGCGACGACTCGAGGATCTGGCGCAGCAGAGGGGTCGATGGGTCATTTTCCGCGCGTCCGACGACGGGGTCGACGAAACCGGTTACGGCAGCCTCAGCGCTCATGTCCAGGTCTTAACATGCGCCATGGGGACGACCCTAAAAATCGAGCTAGGCTATAACCCACAAGAGCGGCCGCCGTTCCGACACAGTTTACAAAAGCACCGCGGCGGCGGTCACACTCGCCCTGGGATGTCCAGGCGGCGGCTTTCGGAACAAATAAAACCGCGAGGCCTTATGCCATCAAACGCGACTATTCGTGGCGCGTCCGCGGCGCGGCCCCGATCGGTGCTCACGAATAATAGCGGGATGAAGGGGCCTTGATGATCTCTCCAAAACAGCGCGCGGATCACTTGCGCGCGACGCGCAATCTGAAGATGGCGCGCTCGGCTCACGCCTATGTCCGGGGGAGCACGACAAAATTTTATGAGTGGTTGGACGCCAGCCCCGTGGGCGTGCCCACCGGACCGTCTGTCTGGATCTGCGGGGACTGCCATCTAGGTAATCTCGGCCCCCTGGCGGATGCCAAGGGCCGCGTCGCCGTTCAGATTCGTGATCTCGACCAGACGGTCATCGGCAATCCGGCTCATGACCTCATCCGATTGGGCCTGTCGTTGGCGTCAGCGGTTCGTGGGTCCGATCTGCCCGGCGTCACCACGGCTCACACGCTTGAGTATTTGATGGCCGGGTATGAATCAGCGCTTGCCGGGGACTTTGACGCAGAAGGGGAGCGATCGCTAAGACCCGGAAAAATCGGCGCGCTCCTGCGCAAATCAGTGCATCGCCACTGGCGCCACCTGGCCGCCGAACGTCTTGACACAATCAAGCCCGAACTTCCCCTCGGCAAGCGCTTTTGGAAGCTCACTGCTGATGAACGTAAGGCGTTGAACGCGCTGTTCCAGGAGGAAGGCGCCCATGCGCTTCTGACATCGCTCCAGTCGCGAGATACGCGCGACCCCATCGAACTCGTCGATGCGGCATACTGGATGAAGGGTTGCAGCTCCCTGGGGCGGCTAAGGTTCGCCGCCATGGTCAAGATTGGCAAGGGCCGCGACTCCAGCCTTGCCCTCGTGGACCTGAAGGAGGCGACCATGGCCGCGGCGCCGCGGGCCAGCCAGCCGGTCATGCCGCGGGATAATGCTGTGCGGGTCGTGACGGGCGCTCAGGCGCTCTCGCCCAATCTGGGACAGCGCATGATGGCGGTCCGGCTCCTGGGCAAAGCGGTCGTTATGCGCGAACTGATGCCGCAGGACCTGAAGCTTGAGGTCGGCGCCCTGACCCAGAAGCGCGCGATGGCCTTGGCGGCTTATCTTGGGGCCGTGGTCGGCAAGGCTCAGGGGCGGCAGATGTCCGCCGCTGACCGGACAGGCTGGCTCAGCGATCTGGCCAAGGCCCGCACGGCCACCCTTGAGGCGCCCACCTGGTTGTGGACAAGCGTTGTTGATCTTCTCGGAATCCACGAGCGCGCCTATCTCGAACACTGCCGGCTATTCGCTCTCGCTCACGCCGCGTGACCTACGCGGAACCGATGACCGCCTCTTGGGCGAACGCGCGGCGGCCCAGTTCAAGCAGCTCGGGCAAGCTCAGGTGCGGGATATCCGCGCTCAGGGTCGTGACAATCCGCGCATAGGTTTCCTTGTGATGCGCCTTGAGATAGGCGCTCAAGTGATCTGCCTCGTTGCTCTGACCCTTGCCATGGCCAATGGCCACGATCTCGCCACCTTGTGAAACGGCCGCGGCGACATCATCAAAGAACCTCGTATCTTCAGGGTAGGTCTCATCGCGATCCGCGTCGCGGAGTTTCCGCTCGATGTGATGGAGCAGGTGTTTGGGATCATATGGCGTGATCCCATGGCGATCGTCATCAGCGAGATCGATCCTGAAGATCCTGGCGCCCGCATGGTCAATGACGATGATCAGTCGAGTAGCCTCGGGCGCGGCTCCATCTTGCGCGGTCTCGCCCTTGGACGCCGCCGCAGAGTCCGGCGACCATCCGGCGCGGATGAGGAAGTGCCTTATCTCCATGACCTCGGGCGCCGTGAGATCCTTATTATGGGGCCGTCGTGTGGGCATGCGCTCTTCGCCCACGCTAAACATAAACTCCCCATTATGCCGCTCATCGGCGTTCCCAATGGCGTTGATAAGCGAGACCACCTCCCGCCAGGCGAGGCCGTGGGACACGGGATGGCGAAAAATGGCGTCCAGAGTTCGTCGGTCCGAACCGGTCGCCTGAGAATTGAGACTCATGAGAATGGCTTTCAATCCCGCGCGATATCGGCCTTGAGCTGCGCGTATTCATCCCGCGTCAGCTCGCCCCGGGCATAGCGCTCATCGAGTATATCTCGGGCGCCGGCCCCACGAATCAGCCCGTACCGCCGGTGGGCGCTATAAGTGTAGCCCCAGTTCCCGATGCCTGAGAACAACAACAGGATGAAACCGAACCAGAGGATCCAGCCCCAGCCAAAGAACCAGTCGTTCCAATAGGTGTGCATAGCTGAAATCCTTTTCTAGACGGGTTCCGTAACCGGACGTCCGTCATAGTATCCGTGGTATTTGTATTCATAGGCGCGATCGATCTCGCCCGAGCCGTCATAGGCGGGGCTGTTCTTCACCCGATCACGGTCGACATTGAGATGTATCGAGCGGCTCGACCAATCCACGTCCGTGATCGACCGCGGGGAGATCAGCACCTTCTTGCCCGGCCACCAGTTCTGGGTGTCGACCACCAGGTAGTGGACGCTCCAGTCGCCGTCCTCGACGAGGAAATCGGTCACGTGACCGATCTCGCCGTCCCGGGCGTGGACGTGATAGCCCGTGACCTCGCGGCTGCTGCGCAGATGCTGATCGCCATGCGCGCGCTCGGCCACCTCTTGCTCGCGGTGGGACGAGCCAAGGCCCCCGCCGATGGGCCCGGACAGGGGCACGGCATAGCCGTAACCCCCCATATAGAACCCCGTCGACCAATAAGGGCTCCAGCCGTAATAGTCGTAGAGATCGGTCTCCATCATCCGGGAGACCGGTTTATCAGTGTCGGTGCCAGGGCTGTCCTTGACCTGCTGTTTGGTCAGCCTCGCGGAGAACTGGCGGGCGACATGGCTGGAATGGCCGAGCGCCGTGGGCGGCAGCAGCACTTTTCGGCCAACAAGGAACGAGCCGGCGTCCACCACGATCCAGCGCACCAACCACGTGGCGTCATCGAAGAGAAAGTCGGAGATCGTGCCGATTGAGCCGTCCGTGGCGCCGATGGCGTAACCCTCAATCTCTGATGAGTGTCTCAGCATGAAAAGGCTTCCGTGATGTCTTGAGGGAGATCGAACCGTCACCCTAGCGCCGCGTGGCGCCATGTCGGGAGGGCCGGAATCTACCTATGGAACCAATACGGCCGCCCCGTCGAACCTGCCCGCGCGCAGATCCGCCAGGGCCTCATTGGCCTTCTGAAGCGGATAGCGCGTGGTCTTTACCTGGATCTCCATTTTCGGAACCTGGCCGAGAAACTCCAGGCCGTCCGCGCGGGTGAGGTTGGCGACCGAGAATAGGCTCCGCTCCTCCCAGAGGATGTCATAAGGAAAGCTTGGAATATCGCTCATATGGATGCCCGCGCAGACCACACGTCCGCCCTTATGGACCGCCTTCAGAGCCACGGGCACGAGGGCGCCGACAGTGGCGTAGATGATGGCCGCGTCCAGCAACTCGGGCGCCGCCTCATCCGAGCCGCCGGCCCATTTCACCCCGAGACTACGGGCGAAGTCCTGCTTGCCCGTGTCGCCCGGCTTGGTGAAGGCGAACACCTCCCGGCCCTGCCACGTCGCGACCTGGGCGACGATATGACCCGCGGCGCCAAAGCCATAGAGGCCGATCTTCTTGCCCTCGCCGGCCATCTTTAAGGACCGCCAGCCGATCAGGCCCGCGCAGAGCAGGGGCGCGAGGGAGGCGTCATCGCCTGTTTCACCCAGGGGAAAAGCGAAGCGCGCATCGGCCACCGTCGCCGTGGCGAAGCCGCCATCGCGTGTATAGCCGGTGAACAGCGGCGCATCGCAGAGGTTCTCCCGCTTCGCCTTGCAATAGGGGCAGACGCCACAGGTGTGGCCGAGCCAGGGAATGCCGACCCGTTCGCCGAGCTTCAGGTCCGTCACGCCAGCGCCCAGGGCGTCGATCCGCCCGACGATCTCGTGACCGGGAATGATCGGGGATTTAGGGTCCGGCAGCTCGCCATCGTACACATGCAGGTCTGTGCGGCAGACCCCGCAGGCCAACACCTTGACCCGAATCTGGCCGGGGCCCGGCACACGGTCGGGCAGCTCCGTCCAGACCAGAGGGGTCTTGGGTGCGTTCAGCACCATGGCTTTCATGCTGGCGCCCCGGTGGCCGCCCGGGCATCCGCCAACGCCTTGAGCCTTTGCAGAACCCAGGGCAGCGCCTCCGGCAGATCCTTTGCGACGAGACCGACGCCAAACTCCGCCGCCGCCGCCCCATGCAGCCACGCCCCCGCGGCCGCGGCCTCGAAGGGCGCGAGGCCCTGGGCGATCAGAGCGGCGACAAAACCGGTGAGCACATCGCCGCTACCGCCCGTGGCGAGCTGGGGCGGCGCATTGGAATTTATGATCGCCCTCCCGTCAGGCGCGGCGATAACAGTGTCGGCCCCCTTGAGGAGGACGACAGCCCCGCTCTGGCGCGCCGCCGCGCGGGTGAGGGAGAGCTTGTCGCCCTCAAAGTGAAAGAGGCGCATGAATTCCCCCGCATGGGGCGTCATGACGCAGGGGCCCTTGATCGCCGTGAACAGTTGCTCGGGGGCCTCGGCGAAAGAGGTCAGGGCGTCGGCGTCCAGCACCACGGCGCGCCCGGTGGCTAGAGCCGCGAGGACATGCTGGCGTATCCCCGCCCCCACCCCAGCTCCCGGGCCGATGGCGATCACGTTGCGGCGCTTGTCTGCCAGCAGGGCTTCCCAGTCCGCCTCGCTCGCAAAGGCCCGGACGATCACGTCCGTGAGGGCGCCGGCATAGAGGCTCCAGACCGGCGTGGGCGCCGCCAAAGTCACCATTCCGGCTCCGGCGCGCGCGGCGGCCAGAGCGGTCATGCGGCTCGCCCCCGTGATCTCAGCCCCGCCCATGACGAGGACCTCGCCGCGCTTGTATTTGTGGCTCTCAGCCCGCGGCCACGGATAGGCGGCCAGCCAGAGACCCGGTCCGTTTTCCCAGGTGTGGGGCGCGATCGCCTCCAACGCCGAAACGGGGGTTCCGATATCGGCGACCACGAGATCCCCGCAGAGACCCCGCCCGGGATAGAGCAGATGGCCGGGCTTCTTGCGGAAGAAGGTTACCGTCAGATCCGCCCGCGCCGCCGCGCCGCGCACCATCCCGGTCGCTCCGTCCACGCCGCTTGGCATATCGATGGCGCAGATGGGGATCTTGGCGGTCTTCAGCGCCGTGACCGCCGCCAGGGCCGTTCCAGCAAGGTCCCTGGAGAGCCCGGCGCCAAACAGGGCGTCCACCACGATGCCGGCCCCCTCGGGGCTCTTCGGCCCAAGGACGGTAACCTCGCCAGTCCATTTGGCCGCAGCTTCGGCCGCCGCGCCTTTGAGCTTCTCCCGCGCACCGAGGAGCGCCACTTTCACCGGCCAGCCCGCCGCCGCCAGATGGCGCGCGGTGACGAACCCGTCGCCGCCATTGTTGCCAGGTCCACAGAGCACGGTCACCGGCCGCATGCCCCAGTGGCCCCCAATGGCGATAGCGACGGCGGCGCCGGCCGTCTCCATCAGCGTGCTGACCTTGGTCCCAGCCGCCGTGCTCGCCCGGTCGGCGGCGCCCATTTCCAGAGGCGTCAGGAGCGCGAGGTCGACATGGGCGAGGGCGTCTTTGGCGTGGCTGTCCATGTAGCATGTTCGACGCGCCCAGGCCTCGCCGCCCAGCGTCGGAATCTACCTATCCGGCGGAGTGGGCTTGGCGCCAGACAGACGGCGGCGACTTACCGACCAAACGGACCCATCGTCGAATGCGCAAACCTTCGGGCCGGCCTCAAAGGCTTAGGCGGAATCGAAAGGGTCTTGGATCGTTCGCCAGATTCTCATACCATATGGACAGCGGAGGCCGCATGAGTAAATCAAATCTCAAATTGTTGGGTCGTCTTGGCCTCATCTTAACGCTGGTGTGCGGTCTGGATGCCGTGGCGGTCACCTTCATCCCGCGCCCCTTGCCATGGGTTATATTGATTTCCTTCCTTCTCCCGACGCTCAACCTTCTCTTTGTCTTGGCTCCGGTCATAAAGCAGTCCGCGCAACAGGGGGGAAACCCTTCAAGCCAACCGGATTGAGCCACCGCGCGGTCGCGTTCACAAAGGACTTTATGGATGGGTCACGATGGGACGCCTGCTAGGATCGGCCTTCTGGGAAGTGTTCCGCGGGCTCGGGAATGGTGACCCAGGGGTGCTTGCGCGTCTCCCAGACGGATCGCACGGGCGGCGGGAAGGCCACGTCGGCGATGGCCCCGACGGGCACGCCCAGCATGGTCGGGTGCTTGCCGGCGCGCGCATAAACGGTCGCGCCACAGGTGGGACAGAAGAACGTCTCGAATATTCCTCCCGAGTCGGTCGGGCGTTCGTATCGAGCGGCCTTACCCGTGATCTTCAAACTCTCGCGGGGATAATAGGCCATAACACCGAACGGCGATCCGCTCCGCCGCTGGCAGAAGCTACAATGGCACGCCACGACCGCCGAGGTTGGTCCCGGAAGGGTCACCGAAAGGCGCCCGCATTGGCACGTCGCATCCATCATTGCCTACCTGTCACGCGCGGCTCCGACACCTCGATCCTCATCGCCCCAGGGGAAACCGCTTGCTCACCCGGTCGACGAGGCGGCCATCCTTCAGCGGGACGGCGCGCGCCACGGAATAATCCATAAACCCCATTTTCCCGTAGAAGGTCAGACCACCGATATTGTCAGCGCGGATCGTCGCGTTGATGGCGGAAAGGCCCAATTGGCTCGCACGCTCAGCTGTGGCGGCGAAAAGCGCCGATCCCACGCCCCGCTGCTTGCCGTCGATGCGGGCAAAGGTGCCGATATCGCCAATGTCGTCAGGCAATTCGGGATAACGACCGAGAGTCTGAAAGCCCTCCAACCGCCCGGTTTCCCGGCCGACGGCGACGAAGCAGCACAGCACGTTTGGGCCGGTCAGATAGGCCTGCGTAAGATGCTCAGGCGTAAAAGGCTCCTCCAAGGCGGTCGTGCCGCCCTTGGCTATGATGGCATTGAGGAGTTCGGCCAGCTCCGGCGCGTCGCCAGGCGCCGCATCGCGGATATCGATCAGGCCCAGTGGCGCGGGGGCGTCTGGAGCGTCGCGCGGCGAGGTTTGCACCATGGATAACGGCTCACTGAGGGCCTGAGTGATGCAAGCTGTACCCCAATGTCACGCTCGACGGAAAGCGGGCGAGTGCCGCGCTCCAAACTGTCCGAGCCTAAACATCACACTTTCGACGCGCGCCTCATCGCCGCGTCCGCCGCCTCGACCACCAGATCCCGGTCCGAGCGGATCGCCGCCAGGGTCTGCCGCGCGAAGATGTCCGGCGCCACACCCCGGTTTTCCAACCTCTGGCCCTGAGGGTCCTCGAAGTCCTGGACCGGAAGCTGGACGACCCCGCCATCGGGAAGATCATAGTTATGCGCCACGAGGACAGCGCCCGCCGTTCGCTCGCCGACAAGGACGGCCCGACCCCTGACCTGCAGGCTTCGCGCCAGAATCTCCGCGGCGCTGACGCTGGCCGGTCCCACCAGAACCACCAGAGGGCCGCGATACTGAAACGAGGTTGGGGTCTTAAAGTCCGAGACCGCGAATTGATCGATGAGATTGAGGCGCCGGCTCCGCAAAGCATGGCGCCCCTTTCCGTCGATTGTTACGCCCAGAGCCCGACTTGGTCCCTCTAGAACACCGGCGATCGCCTGGAGGACGAAGACGGCTCCCCCGTTGTTGTGCCTCAGGTCCAGGATCACGCCAGCCGCCGGGGCTGATTTTAACCGTGTCAGTAGCCATCCGGCGTCGGCGAACTCGAAGCGGTTGAACCGCAGCACTTCAACCCCATCAGTGAGGCTGTGGGCTTCGTGGCTTGGCTCGGGCGGAACCCGATCGACAATATAGCTGGCCTGATGTTTGGGGCCATTCCCCGCGGGCCAGATATCGAGGGTCGTGTGAATCGGCCCACAATCCGAAAACCCGTAACGTCTTAGCGCGAAACTCAAGCCCGGCTCGAACCCCTGGCGTTCAGCGGGGCCTCCCCTCCGAAAATCAGCCACGACCTGCCAGCCATCCCGCGCCCATGACCGCCCGGGCCAGAAGCCGAGAACGTCGGCAGCCCGCGGCTCAGGGCATGTCATGTTGGGCGGAGCCGGGCCGACGGGCGCCCAAAAATCGGCCTTTCCGGCAGGAGTGACCCTCGTGTGCGAATCACTGAGTTTCGCGAGCATGGGATTCAGAACGACAAGATAGAGTTGAGCGTCACTAACAGCCGCCGCGGCCTTCGGGCGAAACGCGCGCTTCGCCGCCGCCCAATCCTGTCCGTGGAAGGTCCGGTCATAATAGTGACGGTTGATGTCGTCCCAAACGGCGTCAAAGACCTTTAGGTTTCGGGCGACACGCTCGGCCGCCGTCTTCGGCGCCGGAAGCGGCGTGGGCGGCCCCACGAAATGCGCCCAGACGAAGAGCGCGATAAGGGCAACCGCGATGAGGGCGGCGGCGCCCGCGACGATCAGACCACACCCTTTCGCAAGACCGCGGAGCTTGGCCATCCGGCAATTAAGGGCGCCGCGACCCGTTTCGCAACCGGCGTCTTCGGCCCGCGCCTAATCCTCGAACAGGAGAGAGAGCTGCGGCGACTCCTCTGGCGCATCCTTTCGCGCGGGACGGGGCTTTCGCGGGTTGTCATCCCCCAGGTGGCGCTTTCGGCTACCGTGCTTTTGGAATACCCGCCGAGCCGCCGCGCCATAACCGGGGGTCCGACGCAGAGCCGTCAGCCGGTCCTTGGCGTCCCGGGCCGCGACAATGGGATCGACGATGGGCGCGGGATAACCTCGATGATCGGCTTCCATGGCGAGCCACGGCGTGTGCAGCAGATCCAGGGGAACGTCCGCCAACTCAGGTATCCAACGGCGGGTAAAGACACCGTCCAGGTCCTGATCGCGACCCTGTTTCACCGGATTATAGATGCGCGGCGTGTTGATCCCGGTCTGGCCAGATTGCATCTGGACCTGCGGCCAGTGGATGCCCGGCTCATAGTCGGTAAAGAGCCGCGCGAGCCTCTCGCCACTGGCCCGCCAGTCCAGCCCCAGATGATAGCTGGCGAAAGACTGAACCATGGCGCGCATGCGGAAATTCAGCCAGCCGGTGGCGATCAAGCTGCGCATGCAGGCGTCGATAAATGGGATCCCCGTGTGGCCGCGCGCCCAGGCCTGAAGGGCGGGGTCATCGGGGGCCGTGGGCCGGCGGGCGGCCTGATGAACCGGATGGAACGCGCGGATTTCCAGGTCGGGTTCACTCTCCAGTTTCTGGGTGAAGTGGCCACGCCAATGCAGCCGGGCGATGAGGCTGTCGACGGCCGTAACCGGCACAGGTCTTAGGCTCGTCGGCGTGTCCGCCAGCGCGCGGCGGGCGCCATAGAGCCGCTGCAGCACCTCGCGAACCGATATGGCGCCGGTGGCGAGCGGAACCGAAAGTCGCGAGCAACATCGCTCGCCGCTTAAAGGACTGGACATGCCCCGCCGATAGTCGGCCCCGCGTCCATTCAGAAAACTGTCGAGAAGATCCAAAGCGGCCTGCCGGGTTCCAGACTGTGGCGCGGCGCAGCCATCTTCGGCCAGGCCCAGGTCCTGGGCGGTGGGGATCGCCGCGATCTTCGCCGCGGGAATAGCGGACAGGCGTCGCGGCTCGGCGATGCAGGGCAAGGCCATGAAACGGGCATAGTGGCCCGCCCACCGGTCCCGCGTCCCCGTGCGCGACCCCCGGATCACGCCCGTCTGGCTGAATTCGGCGAAGGGGATCCCGCGTGCCTTGCAGAAGGCCCGCACGGCGAGATCGCGCTGGAATGTCCAGAGGTTCCCCGTCTCCTCATGCGCCAACAGCCGCGCGATCCCCACGGCCGCTTGGATCCTCTCCAGGACATCCACGACGCTCCCAACCCGCACGATCAGCGGCGCGCCCAACTTCGCCAGACGCCGCGAGAGCTCCTCAACAGCCGCGCGCTGGGCGATCCAATGGCGCGCGGAGGTGTCGGCCAGACGCCAATAGTCCGGCTCGACCACATAGAGCGGCAGCACCGGGCCCGCCGTCGCCGCGCGGGCCAGGGGCTCGTGATCAAGGGTGCGCAGATCACGCTTGAACCAGACGACCTGGATCATGGGGCAGGCTCGGCGAGCCCCTCCAAAAACGCCTCCGCCTCGGCCAGGATGGCGCCCTGGCGCTCTTCGGGCCAGCCGGCCAGCGTCCGATAGGGCATGGCCAGCCGCGGATTATGCGCCAGCTTATCCTTCTGGCGGATCAGGAACGCCCAATAGAGATAGTTGAAGGGGCAGGCCTCAGGCCCCGTCTTCTGCTTCACGTCATAGGCGCAAGGCCCACAGAAATCCGACATCCGGTCGATATAGGCCCCCGACGCCGCATAGGGTTTCGACGCCATCTGTCCGCCATCGGCGAAGACCGCCATACCGAGTGTGTTGGGCATTTCCACCCACTCGAAGGCGTCGGCATAGACGGCCAGGTACCAGCGCTCGATCTCGCGGGGCGCGACGCCGGCCAGAAGGGCGAAGTTCCCGGTCACCATCAGACGCTGGATATGGTGCGAATAGGCGAATTTGCGCGTGTCGCCTATGACCTGGCTGAGGCACCGCATAGTCGTCTCGCCGGTCCAGTAGAACGCCGGCAGAGCCCGCGTCGCCCCCAGCGCATTGCGCTC
>Ga0116226_10003708_pt1 | contig 13462 bp, 11 predicted proteins | sample S1TSphfallax_FD_89692 | JGI IMG/M metagenome (GOLD analysis project Ga0116226, IMG submission 89692) | Host-associated microbial communities from peat moss isolated from Minnesota, USA - S1T2_Fa - Sphagnum fallax MG | ecosystem: Host-associated > Plants > Peat moss > Unclassified | place: USA...
AGAACTATTCTATTAATTACAATATTGTCTGGAGTGAATTCTCTCTTACACAAACATCTATATTAGCTTAAATGCAGATGAAATTTTGTAAATAGTTATTCTAATATGTGAAATTATATGACAGTAAATTTATTGTTTGAAAGAGAAAGAAAACAACTGAAAAATATGACTCTTTTTATCTGAAAGAGAAAAAACTGAATATAGGACATCCATTAAAGAAGAAAAGAATGTTTTTTTCCCACATAATTTGATTCGAGTGATAGGTACTCTCTAGTTTTTATTTTAAAAATTCTAATTTATAAAAGAAAATAATGATTCTCTGATCATGTTCAGCTACATTCATTTATTATTATTATTATTCATTTTTGACAAAGAAAAAAAGGTTAGATTATTCACATACCTGAATGCTGTGATTTGAACTGAACTTCTGCTTATCTATTTTTTATTATTGATACTTTTTTCTCTTTCTTTAACAATGTCTAACAAGGGAAATTAGAAGATCTTATTAAAAATGGAAATTTTTATTAAATTTTAAACTCTTCCAACTGAAACCAACTCGAAGAAAAAGAAACGGTAAACTGAATAATTAAAATCATCGTTATTCTCTGGTGGGCGTAAAATGAATGAATGTTGTAGGTTGAGTAGTAAAATAAAAGATGTAATTCTCGAAAGAATAACAGACGTAAAAACTAAAGAGTGTTTTCTGGAAAACATTCAGCTATAAGGCAATTATCGTGAGAATAGGAAAAAAAAACATAGTGACTTATAATTGAAAAATCCATTTTCTATATATTATAGACTTCCGCTTATTCGCCTATGATATATAATGTCTTGTCATTCATGTGCATGTCTTACAGCATTAATTTTTTTCCTTTTCTATTTCATGCTGATAGATGAAAATCTTTCTATCAGATGAATGAAAAATAATACAAAAAAAGTAGAAATTGGTTAATTTGCTCCATTACGGTTCAGTAAAAAAAATCGAGTTCATATCGACAGAAAGAAGAATTAGAAGTTAAGGACATGTTTTGGCTTCGTAACCAAAAAAAAAAAAAGGTTAGAAATACGCTCCTTCTAACATCTTTATTTTGTTTCGTTCATAAAACATGAATATATGTTTAATTGGATGCATGCTTTAATGAATATTTGATTATGTATTTAGGTTTTATGAGTTCTATTGAAGGAAGATTATCCTAAGTAATATAAGAAAATACCAAAACAAAAATATTTTTTATTCTCTTATGAATTAATACAATAAATAATAAAAGAAAACATATTTCTGGATGAGAAGGAAAGTTAATGATGTAGAACATTATTTATTATCCTATTCAAAGAAATATAATAATAAGATGAATAAAAATGAATTTATTACAAAACTACGAAATCCTTCGACTGAAATGTTTTAATCATATTAACGAAATAAGGTTCTTTATTTTTCCGCACTGTGTCTACTAAAAATTGTTGAAATATTTATTTGTATAAATAATATTTCAAATGCAGTTTTTGTTTTCTTTTATTGAAAGAAAGACATTAATATAACAAATATCTTATGTGAAAATGCATAGAAGTTCTTTAGTGAAAAGAATATATTCATTTAAGTGTAATGGATATTCAAAAACAAGTTCTGCAAAGAAAAAAAGAAGTATGCTATTATATATTTTAATGGAATTTAATTTTCTCGGGTTCAAGTCATTCAATTATTTAAAGTGGGAAGAAAAAAAAACACATACTTCAGATTGGTGTGTTTTCTTTATTCAATAGATGATAATATTCAAAGATTTTTTATGAGAATTACAATGGAAGAGAGTTGTTATTAAAAAAAATATTATTCGACTGAATTTGTCATTTGTTTTTTCTTCTAGCGAGTCAAATATTAAATATAATCTATTGAATAACATTACCTATATCTATTGTGTCACTATCAACAATGTTCTTATGTTTCTGAGTTCTCTAAATCGTATTTTATACGGTTTTCTTAGATAAAAGGTCGTAATTGTTTGACATGTTTCTATTCAAACAATGTTATTTGATGATTAAATATCAAATAACGGAAATATGAAGTTTATTAATCGAATAATTAAGTTGTTCATATTCTCATTTTACAAGATAAAATGGTCTACTGAATTAGAATAACACGATGACAAATTTTGTTTGATAATTATCAATAATATTTACCTCAGGATGGATTTTAATTATTCGACTTAGAAATATTTTACAAAAGTCTAGTTTATTAATTTATTCGATTAAAACAAACATTTTTTAAAAATCTACCGTCGAAAAAGTGTCATTAACATTCCCATTTCTTTATTATTTGTCATAACTTCTTCTAAAATAATTCCCATAGTTTTGCCTAAATTTTGAGTATTATTATTCGATACATTTTGACTATTTTCATATACATTAAAAGCTATTGTTGGTGCAATACGTGCTAATTCTCTTGCAGCTTCAATACGATTATCATCATAAACATGTGGCCAACGAATTGTTGCTATTATAATAGGATGAGTTACACGTGATATAAGTGTTCGAACTTCAATTGCACAATGTTCGAGAGTTAAACTACTTTGAAAAAGATCACCTTGTTCTGGACATATATCATTAAGAAGTTTTTCTAATTCATTAACATATTTTTCATACATAAAAATAGCTAATTCATTTGATGCATGTTTAACAGCTTGTAACATATTTTCAACAATTTTCTCACGTTCTTTTGTTTCAATATGGTATGGATTCATTTGAAATATGGATATATCATGTTGTTCTAACATAATTTGTTCAACTGGATGATATCTATTAATAATATCTTCAGTACATAATTGAAATTGATCATGAAAATATTTAGTTAAAGTTTTAGTACATTGATTTCTTTTTAATGCTAAAGTTTCTTTTTGCCAATAAGAAGCTTTAGCAAGTATTGGTTGATAACGTTCTTTATGAAAAATTTGATTCCATTTTTCTGTATTAATTTGTTTAATATAATCATCTAAAGATATTTGTTCAATATCAATTGGAATTAATTGTTGACCTAATTTAAGTGCCTCTTGAACATAACGAAATATTTTTTGTTGAGCAATATTAAAAACTTGTCTAAAACGTGAATGAGGTAATTTATATTCAATATAATCATTTAATGTTTTTTTACATTTATTAAAACCATCATATAATGAATCATATTGATTAATATGTTCTTTGATTTGTTTTAAATAATCTAAATCAGATTTAGTTTCTTCTAGTAAATTTATATTTGCTGCAACAGTAAATATATGTTCATTAAGAAAACCTTTTTGTTCAAGTTCAGATTGTGTTTTAGCTCGATGTTCCCGATATTTAGCAGGTGTTTGACATAGATCAAGTTTTGTTATAATACCAAATGCACGTTTCATTCCATCGAAATGACCATCTTGAATTTCATTTAAAAGACGAATTTGATCATTTGTTAAACTTGGTCGTTGACCATCGGTTAGAAAAAGAAATGCATCTGCATTTTGTACAGCATTTATAGCTGATAAACGATGTTCTATGATTGGTGAATCACAACCAGGTACATCGAGAAGAATATAATTTTCACCTAAATACAAAAAACAAAATGTTTCTTATTTAAAATAATATTTGATTAACCTGGTAATTTATTTGTATAAATAATAACATGTTTAACAATATTTAAATATAATTCTTCAACAATATATTCATGTAAACTTTGTGTTACTTTTCGACGATCATTTTCATCAGATGCTTGATAGTTTTGTATTAATTTATCTGACGGAATAACACGTTGTCGAGTTTCTCGAATTAATTTAATACGTTGTTGAAATGCATCATCTGTTTCATCTTTTCCTTTAGGTAAATTATCTATTAATGTTGAAAATTCATTTTGACTATAAAATTCAATTGTAGCAAAAAGATTTGGAGTCGTTTGGGAAGTTGGTTTAAGAATTGTTTGAATTTGTGTACAGCGTTCAATTCTAAATATTTAAAGAAATTTGAAAATATACAAAGAAAAAAATTTTTTACTTAAAAGGTAGTAATTCAAATCCTAGAAGAGCATTAATAAATGATGATTTTCCTGCTTTTTCAAGACCAATAATACATATTGTATTATATTCTTTTTCATTTAGTTTTTTAATACGTTTTAATTGTTCAATAGTTTCATTTAAATAAGTTGTTAAACCAATCATTTTTGTTCGATCATTATTAATTTCATTTGTCACATTTTGATGAATTATAATAATTGATGACATTATCTGTAATAAATGATCAATTAATTGATTTGTTATTTCTTTAATATTACTTTTTGGTTGTAATTCATCAAATTGATGTTTTAAATCTGAAAGACCTGTATGTCGCCATTCATTTAATTTTTGTATATGTACATGAACAAGACGACGATTTGAATCATCATCTGATTTTATTCCATTTAATTCTCCACGTTCCCATTTTTCTTTTAATAAAATTTTAAAACGTTCACGACGTTCTTTATATTCAAGAATAAGATGTTGTGTCCATTGTTCAAGTAAATGTAAAAATTCATTAGGATCAACACCATATTGTGCTATAACAGAACGACAATCAATTTTATCTTCTTTTATTTGTTCAGAAATAAGTTTGGCGGAATTAGTATAAGATTCAGTTGAATAAGAATCTGACAGTGAAGTATAAACAATAGATTTTTCATCAATATTCGTCTGTGTTGATAGGCCATTTTCATGTATATCATGATATTCTTCCGATGGTTTGATTTGATCTATGGGTTTTTTCTTTTCAGTAGTAGAAGATGATGATTTATTTGACCAATTAAAAGTCGACATGTTTGCTATTATTCACAGAAATTTTGTAAGATAAGTTTCATGATATGAGAAAGAGTTTTATATTTGTCATCAACAATAACAAAGAAAAAGAAGATAGACGAGACAAAATTGATAAGAAATGGTTAAAATTATACAAATATTAGTAAAGATAATAACTAAAATTCAATCAATCGTTTTAGCAGGAAAAAAGAATTGAAATTTAAACTTATTTCAACTTGAAAAAATCTGTTTTCATTTAAAAACATATATTTGATCATCTAAGATCAATTTTTAACAATAGTTTCTAATGATCAAATAATTAAAGTTTTAAATAAATATTAAAACAAATTTATTATTTTTTAGTAATTGTTTTATCTAAACTAGCTATTCGTATTGCGCAATCTCGAGGTATATGAAATGCACATATTCTGTCTTTGTCTATATAGACGGTTGCTTTCGATTTCTCATAATGTAATCATTTGTCCAGGGAATGTGTGATATATCTCGACGTATTACTTCTTTTGGCTTATTCACTCGCTCCACCCCCTTTCTTCTCTTTGTTAAACAATGCCGTCTATGTACTTTGTTAACTTGTTCATCTATATCTAGTCCGCGGTGATTGCTCTATATATAGTGATGTCGATCTACAGTTAAAATCACTACTCCTTTTCTTCAAAAACAATGATGAATGTAAGTATTTTATTATAATTATTTTCTTAAATTGTATGAATATATATTCTAGTGGTCTTTGATTATTATTGGCTTAGTTGCCTTATCAAGTGTAACTTTTGCCGCAAAGTAAGTTCGATTTATTAATTATATTATAACCGATAAATTGAATTGAAATAATTAAAATTTTTAGTTCTTATCTGGTTATTGTACCGAATCTTCTTAAAGTTGGTCATGACAATCAAATTTCAGTTTTCATCGGTGCTGCATCACAACCAGTAGAAGTTAAATTTGATTTAACAATTGGTCAAGAACATGTTCAATGCAAGACGATCTGTAAATCAGGTGAAACATGCAATACCACATTAATTCTTCCCGAAGAGTTTCCTGTTGGTGCTGGTGAATTAACCATAACTGGTTCTGGTGGTCTTCGTTTCAAAGAAAAACGTGATATTATTATATATGATAATCGTCATGTTATTCTTGTTCAAACATCAGCATCAACTTATCGTCCACATGATACAATGGAAATACGTGTTGTTGCTACTAATGAAAATATGATTCCAATTGAAAATGGTGAACTTATTGTTGAAATTTATGTAAATTTTTATTTGATTTCCTTTATTGATAAATATATTTTTTGTAAAATTCTAGGATGCTGCTCTTAACCTTGTCGGTGAATTTCCACACGTTCCTATTCTTTCTGGTAAATATTCATTTTGAAAAAATTTTGTTTGATTTGATCTGATCAATTTAGGTCTTACTGAAACTCTTCAATTTCCAATTGCTGAACATATTAATCTTGGTACATGGCTTGTTTCAGCTACTATTGGCAATACAACATCATCTGTTGAAGTTCTTGTTTCTCGTCCAGTGACACCATCATTTGATCTAAAAGCTATTTTTCAACGATATCTTCTTCGTACAGATAAAACTCTTCATGGTATTATTGAAATAAATAATGATGAAAATGAACCCATATTTGGTCGTGCAACAATTGCAATTGGTCAAATAACTGAACAAGAAGCTGAATTAAAAATGCAAAGTCAATGGAAAGAAGAAAAATCTATAGATAATGAATGGCATCAATGGAAATCTCAAGAATGTGAAATTGCTGGTCGTATTGAATTAAATTATGATCTTTTATCATTATTTAATGTTGATATAAGCAAAGCTCTTGCTGTTCAAGTTTATATTCAAGTTATTGAACTTAATTCTGGTCAAGAACGTATTATTCATCATGTTATTCCAGTATTTACACATGATGTTATTTATGATATTCTTCCACTTCAATTTCAAGCTGGTGTTAGTAATGAATTTGAAATAATTGCTAAACGTCCAGATGGTAAACCAGTTAAAATGGAAAATATGATTGTTACTGTTCAAATGATTATTGGTAATGAACAAGGTAAACAACAAGATCAAAAATCAGTTGAAATTAAAGATTTCTATACACGGTAAGTTTTATAGAATTGAATCAAAAAAAGAGTTTTTTTTTCTCGTTATTTTAGTGGTCGTAATGATATCGGTTTTTTTAATCTTGAAATTCCCGAAAATTGTATTGGTGTTCTTATGACAGTAAATATTTTCTTTTCTTATTTTTCTATTTTCTTTGATTGATATTTTTCTATTAGATAACACCATTAGATGAAACTGGTAAAGTCCGTGGTTATCGTACACATGCTCTTCCACTTATGCCAACACCTCGTGGTCATGGTTCAAAATTAACTATTGAACTTTTACCATCAAAAGTCGCTCCAACTAATACAAATGTTAATGTTCCAGTTATTAGTTCACAAATTTCAACTGTTGGACGTACATCAAATTTTTATATTCAATTAATACCATCAAAATCTGTCGAAAAATTCGAAACATTACCAATGTCATATGTTCTTATGACAAATGGTCGTATTACATTAACTGGTGAATTTCATATTGAACCAACAAAAGAATGTCAAACAAAAACTGTTCGTACAATTCGTCCAGAAGAACAAACACCACCAACTTGTGTATTTAATGGTACATTACCAATTGAAATAACACGTGATATGATACCATATTCAACATTACTTGTTTATACATTTCAACCATCATTTGGTTTCAATGTTGCTGAATCATATCGTTTTTCAGTTGCTGGTCTTTTTCAAAATTCATTAACATTAAATGCAACAATTGTTCCATTTACATCAACTGAAACAATTGTTGATAATTGGAATTTTATGAAAGAATGGAATATTACACCAATACATATTTCAAATAAAGTTCAAAGTAAAACATGTGTTGAACTTTCATTTACTGGTGTACCTCAATCAACTGTTGGTCTTAATGTTTTTGAATATGATGGTGTTTTACAAGGTTTATCAAATGAAATAACTAAAGAACGATTACTTAAATATTTAACTACATATGAACAAGTACCTTTTGTTAGTATGCCAACAACGCCATTAGTTTCAGAAATAGAGGTACTTCGCAGTGAACGACAAATATTCAATCAAGGAGGACCAGGATGGAATAATGAAAGACCACAATGGGATAATCGAAGACGAGGACGACGATCAATCAATGAACAAAATGAAGAAGAACAAATGAATCCAAATGAAATGAAATTAGGTATGCCAACAATGCCGTTAGTTTCAAAAGCAGAATTACTTCATAGTGAACGACAATTAAAACGGAATGGACGACAATCAATTAATGAACAAGATGAAGAAAAACAAATGAAGCATGAACAAATGGTAATTTATCAAATTATTTTATTTTTATTTTTACTTTTATTTTATTTCAATTTTAGGGTTATAAAGTTCGTTATCCAATTGAAAAAATGGTTTTTGGTGTTAGTTCATTACATTCTTTACCAGCAGTTGAAGGTGATGATATTTATACAACATCAAATATGGAACAATTATATGGTGATTTAGAAAATCAACAATCATCATCACATTATCGTCGTAAACTTAAAAAATCTATCAATCAATATGATGTTACTGTTAGTAATAATGATTATGTTGTTGCTACAAGTATTCCACGTGTTCTTGCTGCTGATTCACCATCAAAATCAATGCCAGTTAAATCCGAAGAACAAAATGATAATAAAGAAATGAATGAACAATCTTTCCCATATGGTACACCATCATGGTATGAAAAAATCCATACAAAATTAAATTCTTTTTCTCAAGAAGCATTTATATTTATGAAATCTGGATTAACAATTATTTCGGATTTTGATTCATTATATGTTCCAAAAGAAATGAAACATGGAAATTTAACAAAATTATTTTCAAAATTTCGTCAACAATCAACAACATTTATGGATCAACAAACATTTGGTGTTCGAGATGAAGCTCGACAATTACTTGAAGAATATATTTCAGAATTAGATTTATCTCTCATTCCACCACCAATTGTATTTGAAGAACAAGCTCGTATTGGTTATTATCATTCAGTTTTCTTTAATACAAGTCAGATTGGATCTCAAGGTACTGGAAAAGTTGTTCTTCCACGAATAAAACCATATTCAACATGGCTTGCTACTGGATTTGCTCTTAATATGAAATCAGGTTTATCTATTGCTCAACCAATTCGTTTACCAACAAATCCAGGTCTTTTTGTTCTTGCTAATTGTCCAAAACAAGTTAGAATTGGTGAACATGTTCTTTTAACATATGGTATTAATAATTATCTTGGAAAAGATTTAACTAATGTTGTACTTCGTATTCGTGCATCAAATGATTTTGATCTTATTGAACAAACAAAACCTGAACAAGTTTTATCAAGTAATAATAAAGATTATACACGTCAAATTCCATCACTTAAATCATTTGATGTTGAAACATGTCATTTGATTGTTGTACCAAAACGTGCTGGTGTTATTCAAATTGTAATTGAAGTTGAATCAGAATTTGGTGGTGATTATGAAATTTTAACAGTTTTTGTACGTGAATCAGGTATTGAACGTAAACAAAGAACAGTTCGTTTATTTGATTTAACAAGTGAAAAGAAAACTTATGGACCATTTGTTGAAAAAATTAATCAATCATCAGATCTTCGTTCAGTTCGATTAAGTGTTTCAGGTAAATTTTATCTTTTTTTTTTCAAAAATTTCAATTTTATTCTTTTCATTGATATTTAGGTACTGGTCTTGATCGTTTTGTTAAACGATATACAATGGAAACAAATTCATTAGTTGGTATTGATCGTGCACTTGTTCGTCTTTATCGTTCACTTGGTCTTCGTCAATATTTAAATGAAACCTTTCAAACAAATTCTCCACTTTTTAATATGACAACTGATAATATTACAACAGCTTATCAAAAACTTCAACTTTATTGTGATTATGATGGTTCATATTCATTTGTATCTGATAAAGGTACACAACATTCATCACTTTATTTAACATCATTAGCATTTGGTGCAATGATTTCTCCAATGATGCCATTCCGTGATAATGTTACATTAAATCGGACATTAAATTGGATTTTATCTCATCAACAAGAAGATGGATCATTTGATGATAATGGTCCATGTTTTCATTATCAATTCTGTTCTGGAAAATTTCGTCGAGAATCATTAACAGCAATTGTTTTATATTCATTAACACATGATAATGCATCGGATTGGATGCCACAATTTATTCATCATCAGTTATATCATGGAGAAAATTGTCCAATTATTCGAGCACAAAATTATTTAGAATCTCGTGTTGCTCATGTTAAATCAAATTTATTAATAACCACATTATTTGAAATGGCTTTTGTTCAAAATCGAACATTATCACCAATCTTACGTGAAAAAATTCATCAAGCTCTTTTAAATAGAAAATTAACTGTTGTACCAGAAGATGGATCAAAATATTTGAAAAATCTTGATGGAACTATGACATTTGATGATCAATTATTAGTTAATGCATTAACAATATCACTTTATGCTAGTTTTGAAGATTATAAAACAACATCAGATATTGCCCGTTGGGTTGTCGATCAAATTCAAACGCATCCATATTATGATACCGTTTTAGATGCCGTCTTTCGAACGGAAGCTTGGCTTAAAGTTGATTGTCTATTTCGGAAACAATTTGATATAGAAAAATTCTCTGTTACAGTTGATATAACCGCTGATAATGGACAAAAACAACAATTTAAAATCGATTCGAAAAATATGGATTTAACACAAACATGTCAATTTACTTTACCGGTTCATCAATTAACTTATTCAGTTCATGGTTCTGGTCTTGCTGCTATTTGTATTCTTCAAAAATTTGCTGAACAAGAACAACAAAAACAACAGAAATTAGTTCCATTTGAATTAACACAAGAATTTGTACCAATGTCCTGGTTTAGTGAAATCAAAGCGAAAACTTGCATGACGTATAGACCAACAAAAGAAGATCAAAAATTATTTCCAGATAATCTTAATCATACCATCGTCATTGAAGTTCAACTTCCATCAGGTAAAAAAATAATAATTTTTTTTTTCTAAATTATTTTCTTCTTTTTTTAGGAACACGTATTAATGTTCGTCAAATTGGATTTTTCTTAAGTCATGTTGAACATGCTATGTACTTTACATATGAACCATGTGGTCATAAACTTTTCTTTTTCCTCAATGTTCCATCAGCAGCTTTTGGTAAACCAATTTGTCTTGACTGGTGTCTTGAACGTTTATCATCTGTTGTAACATGGTCACCAATTCAAATCCGTACTTATGATTATCTTCATCAAGAAAGTCAATTAGTTCAACTTATACCAATTCAATTTCAACCAAGTCTTCTCGGTTATTCATTTGTTGAAGCTGTTCATGGCGCACGACCAAATCTTGAATCATTGGTCAATTTACAAAAACCAAAACAAGTTTAGATTCTTACTACTTTGAAGGGAAAGAGATTTTTTTATTATTTTTTCTTTTTATTGGATCCTTTCTTTTTTTTGAAGTTATGATATTTAAATTATTCCTTTCTTCATAAAATAAACATTTTAAAAAAAAACAAAGAAGATAGTTGACGATCATACACAACCACTGTTTTTTTTATTGAATAAGAATTGTATTTACAACTGATGATTTTAATCAAGAAAAAGATCAAAATCGATACGTTTGATTGAATAGAATTGTTCAGTACCAATACGACGACAACGTACTTTATCTTTATCTAATTTCCCTTCTGTATTGTTTAAACGTATCATTTGTTCAGTTGTAAATGGACCTTGAAGATTATCTGGTGAATTTTCATTGGTTGTATATTCCCAAAGAATAGATGATGATTTACTATTTGTATCATTTGATGTTGAATTATTTACAGATGAAGAAACATCATGATCACCATACATATCAAATGATGAAGCTGTTGTTGATGATTGAAAACGATCAAGTTTTGATTTAAGACGTTCATAAGTTTCTTGATAAATATCAAGTTCACCATTGGATACAAATTGATTAGCAAGACCAGACATTTCTTCAAGTAAAACTTTATTTTTTTTTAATTCTTCAGGTGTTTGTTCAATAGTTTTTGCTGCTGGAATTTCACCGGGAAGAGGTTTTCGTTGTTTTCCCGGCTGTTTGGGCTTGTTACTAAAAAATAAATTTTAGAAAAAAAAACTTTTTAAGATATTTTTTTTACTTTGCTGTCGCCGCTCCCAATCGTTTTATTGTACGAACAACTGTTTCACCTGGTTGCATAATTGCAAGCATTGATTTAAGAGTATTTATTTCGTTAAATTGATTTGGATCTGTTTCATCATCATTATCAGATAAATTGCTTTTATTTGGATCATCAAGATCGTCTCCGGTTGCTTGAGGATTTTTTAATTTATAATTTTTAACATTTGTCCAATCGATTTCATCGAGCCATGCGTCATGAACTTCTTCTTTCTGAAAAAAAAGGAAAACGTTTGATGTCGAATGTTGAGAATAAAATACTTAGCAAGAAAAATTTGAAGGATAGATTGACAAAACTGCTTTTATTCGCGATTAAACGATTTTAGAAAGATTCTGAGAGACAAAAATATATGTCCGATCTGCGAGATATCTCGTTATAGTCATACATCTCCGCACAAACAACGCTTCAGAATACTTCAGTCCATATAAAACAAACTATAGAAGGAAAAAGAGACATGAGATATATTTAGGCAACAGCTGTTCTCAAACGAATGTGAAAATTAGTACTTTGGAAAAAGCTAAAGCGAGGCGAGAACTCTCAATAGCTTTTTAGCTTGATTTGTTGCACTCATAGATGTTCATCGCGACTGAAAACCTGCCGCGACGATATTCAAAAAACTCTTTCGATTTTCAAGGCTGTCACTCGTTTGAACTAAAACTGCTGCTGCTGATCGATCAAATATGTTAAGTCGTGCAGTATAACATATATGAACACCGAAATTCTGTGCAAATTCATGAATTTCTTCCTAAAAAAGCTGCCGCCGTGCCGCGATGTTTTTAGAAAACATGTACCACGATGAACATCTCTGGTTAAACTATCTGTAAAAGATCAATCTATATATACATCTTTTTTTTTCCACTGAAAACATCCTGTTTCATCATAATGTCCTTCGTCTAATTCTTCATCAATATTAAATGGTGTAATTTTCACATCATCATCAAATCCAATTGTTGCACGTTCTTGTCCAATTTCTGAAAAAAAAAGGAATTTTTTCATAAAGAAAAAAAAAATTTTTTTTTGATTGAAACTAACCCTCAAGGTCATTTGGATTCATTTCTTTATTATTTCCTTGTTCATCATCATCATCTTCTTCATCACTATCTAATGTATATTTTCCACTATGTAAACGTGTATCATTTGTAGGTTTTTTTTGTTTTTTATTTCCTTCATCTAATTCAGTAAAACGTACTTGACGTTTGTTTGGATTATTCATATTCATCTAGAATGACATAATGTTTTTTTATTTATTTATTTATTTATTTATACAACAACATCTTTAACGTTTTTTAAATCCAAATTTTTTTCTTTCATAAAATAGATCCGTTTTCGCACTTCCTAAATTAACAATCTTCGGACAACC
>Ga0116226_10003709_pt1 | contig 13461 bp, 12 predicted proteins | sample S1TSphfallax_FD_89692 | JGI IMG/M metagenome (GOLD analysis project Ga0116226, IMG submission 89692) | Host-associated microbial communities from peat moss isolated from Minnesota, USA - S1T2_Fa - Sphagnum fallax MG | ecosystem: Host-associated > Plants > Peat moss > Unclassified | place: USA...
AGCTACATCCACGTGTCCGACGTCGTCGACGCCGTTCTGCTGGCCATGCGTGAGAGCCGCGAGGTCTACCGGGTCTTCAACGTCTCGACGCTCGATACGATCACCGTCACCGAGATCGCCGAGGAAGCGGTGGACTGCCTCGAGTTGACGGCTAAACCGGTCTTTGAGTACACCGGGGGCAGCCGGGGATGGAAGGGTGACGTTCCCGTGGTTCGCCTGAACAGTGACCGCATCCGCGCGCTGGGCTGGAGTTCCAAGCGCAATAGCCGGCAGGCGATTCGAGCGGCGCTCGAAGCCATGATGCACGAGGAGCGATTGATCCATGCCTGAGTCTCATGACGGCGGCGGCCTTGGCGCGCATCGGCCTTCTGAGCAGCAACCCGGCGGAGCTGCCGCGAGGCCGGAAGTCGCACTGCCGCCTCTGGCACTGCTCGCCGGTGGTCTCGCCACGCGCATGCGATCCATCACCAGCTCGGTTGCCAAATCGATGCTGCCCGTCGGCGGCATGCCCTTTATCAGCCACCAGTTGAAGATGCTGGCCGCGCAGCAGATCACTCACATCGTGATCTGCTGCGGTCATCTGGAAGAGCAGATTCGGGCGTTCGTAGGGGACGGGAGCGCGTTCGGCTGCACAGTGGAATACTCCGCGGATGGCCCAGAGTTGCTGGGGACCGGAGGCGCTCTGCGCAAGGCGCTTCCGTTACTCGGTGAGCGCTTTCTCGTCATGTATGGAGACAGCTTTCTGCCGGTGCCGATTCTTCCGGTCTGGCGACGATTCATTGAGTCCGGCAAGCCGGCGCTCATGACTGTGTACCGCAATGCAGGCCAGTGGGATACGAGTAACGTCGAGTTTGCCGGCGGCAGGATCATCAGTTACAGCAAACGTGACCGCACGCCGCGGATGGAATTTATCGACTACGGGCTCAACTGCCTGAGTGCGGACGTGCTCGAGCCATGGCCTGAGGGTGCGCGCTTTGATCTCGCCGACGTAACCACGCTGCTCGCGCAGCAGCAACAGCTGGCGGGATTTGAAGTCAGCGAGCGCTTTTATGAGATCGGCTCCCCGGCCGGCCTCGCAGAGACAGATGCCCTGCTCCGCGAAGGTGCATCGCGGCAAGCATGGCAGGGAGTGCAAGCACGATGATCATTGCGAAGACTCCTCTACGCATCTCGCTCGGCGGAGGCGGAACCGACCTGCCCTCGTACTACCGTGAGTATGGCGGATTCGTAATCTCCGCAGCCATCAATAAATACGTCTACATCACAGCAAACCGCAGTTTCTTTCCCGGGTATGTGCTTAAATACTCCGAGCTCGAACATGCCAGTTCGCGTGAGACCATCCGCCACCCGCTCTTTCGCGAGGCGTTGAACATGCACGATGTTGGTGACCGGATCGAGTTGACCAGTGTGGCCGACGTCCCGGCCGGCACCGGGCTTGGCTCCTCGGGCGCATTCCTCGTCAGTCTGCTGCACGCGCTATATGCCTATAAGCAGAAACATGTCGCCTCCGAGACGCTCGCCCAGGAGGCGGTCGAGATCGAGATGACCCGTCTTGGCCAGCCGGTCGGCAAGCAGGACCAATATATTGCGGCTTATGGAGGCCTGTTATGCCAGGACTATCGCCGGGATGGCACCGTTGGAGTTGCGCCGCTGGCTATTGACTCGAGCCGGGTACGGGAACTTCGCGAATCGCTGATGCTGTTTTTCATTGGCTCCACGCGTGCGGCCGCCACGCTGCTGGCTGACCAGAAGACCCAGTCCGAGGGCCGGAACAAGAAAATGCTTGAGGACTTGCACTTCGCCAAGCAGCTTGGCTATGAGATTGAACGGGAACTGACTTCAGGATCGGTAGCTAACTTCGGCCGCTTGATGCACGAGCACTGGCTGCGCAAGCGAGGGCGCTCGGAGGGCATGAGCAACAGCCGGGTGGACGAGCTATATGACCTCTCGCTTACGATGGGCGGTGCTTCCGGAGGCAAACTGGTGGGCGCCGGGGGATGCGGCTTCCTGCTGCTCCAGACGCTCGACCGGCGGAAGCTTCGGCAGGTCATGGAGGGAGCCGGGGTGCATGAGATGGACTTCAACTTCGACTTCGACGGCTCGGTCGTGATGCTGCGCAACTAGGCAACGTCAGCGCACCCACTGCGCCTGCTCCTGCGCAGGGCTCGCGCCTTTACTGCGCTCTCCTCGGTGCGTATGCATGCAGGGCGAGCAGGGTTTCGAGCAGTTGGCTAAGGTGGTCGAGGTGCAGAGCGTTGGCGCCGTCGGATTTCGCCTGGGCCGGGTTGTCGTGGACCTCCAGGAAGATGCCGTCGATGCCGGCGGCGACAGCGGCCCGCGCGAGCAGGGGAATAAACTCAGGCTGACCACCCGAGACGCCGTTGGCCGCCGAAGGCATCTGGACCGAGTGCGTGCCGTCAAAGACCACCGGCGCAACCCTGCGCATGATGCCGAGCGAGCGCATGTCGACGACCAGGTTGCCGTAGCCGAACGTGGCCCCGCGCTCGGTGAGCGAGATGCGCTCATTGCCGGTCGTGCGAATCTTCTCGACCGCATAGGTCATATCGCCCGGCGCCACAAACTGACCCTTCTTCACATTGATGGCCCGCCCAGTCTGCCCGGCGGCGACGAGCAGGTCGGTCTGGCGGCACAGGAACGCAGGAATCTGCAGCACGTCGGCTCCCTCGGCAGCAATGGCGCAGTGCGATGGCTCATGAACATCGGTCAGCACCGACAGGCCGCTCGATGCGCCGATCGCCTGGAGGATGCGCGTGCCTTCGACCAGGCCCGGCCCGCGAAAACTGGTCACCGAGGTCCGGTTGGCCTTGTCGTACGAGGCCTTGAAGATATAGGGCATGGCGAGGTCCGCGGCAATGCGCTGGATAGCATCCGCCATGCCTCGCGCGTGGGACTCGCTCTCGATCACGCACGGGCCCGCGATGAGAAAGAGCTTGCCCGCGCCAACCTGCACCTTGCCAATCTGAAACTCTGAAAGCATACTCCTGATGAAAACACATCGCAGCATCGCCGGTGAATCGTGTGAATCGGACGCTTACAGCAGTTCAATCCGGAATCGCGAGATGCGTGCAAGGAAGCCTGCGCTTTCCATTGCGCATCGCGTCGAGAAAATCGGCGGCCAGCACCTCGGTGGTCAGATGTTCGAGGGTAAAGGCGCGGCACGCCTCGTAAATCCCCGGCGGAATGCACGTGATGTCTGGCGGATACTTCACGTTTGCCCGGCGGACGAATTTCTTCGGGAAACTGATCATGGTGTGAGACGGGCAGGCGACCAGGTCCGGAAAGAGCGGGATGCAGCCATTGGCAAGAATCTCATAGTGGCGCATGCAGTCCCAGCCGGCCTTTCTTGAGGTTGCGCCAAACATGCTTCGCGCATAATCGTCGCAGTAAGCCGCCTCGTCCTCAAAGACGTAAGTGTCCCGATAGCCCGGAATCACGGTCGCACTCAGCTGCGTCTTGACCGGAATTGCCGGCCGGATCGACTCTCTCGGAATTGCGAAGTTAATGGGGATGCACTGCGCCGAGGCGCGCGTGCACTCCCGCTTGAAATACCGTCCGCGCCCAAGCAGCGGCGTCAGTAATTTTGGCTTGTCCTCGCCATCCACAAAGGCAATCTGCGAGGGAGCGTAGTGACTCAGGACAAGCGGGAGATAGGCAAGATATCGCCACACCGACCCGTAAACAACCAGGTCAAAGTATCTCTTTTGTATCTTGCCTTCAATATCGGTGCGATCGATCTTGATATCCGGCAGATGTCCGCAGACGGTAAATCCCTTTCCGTAGAGAGAGCGTCTTAGCCTGGAGGTTAACTCGATATCATATAAGTACCAGAGATAGTTGTAGTCCACGGCATCCTCACCGAGAAGCCTGCGGAGTCCATGAAACAGAAGGTCGCACTGGTAATCGACGCCCCCGGCGCCTGACAAAAACAGCACACGCATTCGTTTCGATACCTCGAGACAGGATCCATGTCTCCCGGCTATAACTATCGCTTCTGTACGACGCAGCTACAATGGTTGCATACGGAAGCCCGCCACTTTTGTAACAGTACTGCCGCGAGTGGGTCTAACTTGTTGCGACTTGAAGATGAGCAAGGGCAGTCCTGTCATATCCGGGCGACTTGCTCGTCGAGCCGGGCGGCCTCGATGGAGCGCTGACGCCTCGCGTAGCTCGCCTCGATGAATGCGGCGAAGAGCGGATGCGGCTCAAGCGGTTTGGACTTGAACTCGGGATGAAACTGGCAGCCGACAAAAAACGGATGATCCGGGATCTCGACAATCTCTACGTAGGTCGAGTCGGGCGTGGTTCCGGTGATGCGCAGGCCGCCGCCGGTAAGCAGGGCTTCGTACTCGCGATTGAATTCGTAACGGTGGCGGTGGCGTTCTGAAATCTCTGTCGTCGCGTATGCCTGCGCAGCAACCGAATCCGGCTGCATCACGCAGTCCCATGCGCCCAGCCGCATCGTGCCTCCCATCTCTTCAACCCCAGTCAATTCGCGCAGTTTGTAGATGATCCGGTGCGGGGTCGCCGGGTCGAACTCGCTCGAGTTGGCCTCGCGCAGTCCACACACGTGCCGCGCATACTCGATGCACGCGGTCTGCATGCCGAGACAGATGCCGAAGTACGGAACCTTCTGCTCGCGCGCGTAACGAATCGCGTGCAGCATGCCTTCAATGCCCCGCTTGCCGAATCCACCCGGCACAAGAATTCCGTCAAAATCCTTGAGCTGCGATGCGTACTCCGGAACCTCCAGGCCCTCGGCTTCAATCCAGGTCAAGTTAAGCTTCAACCTGTGCTTCAAGGCGCCATGCGTCAGCGCTTCCTTGAGCGATTTGTAACTGTCCTCGTACTCTACATACTTGCCGACGATAGCAATCGAAACCTCGTCGCGGGGATGATACGCGCGGTCGAGTAAGTCCTGCCACTTAGACATATCGGACGGCTTGGCTTCCAAGTGGAGATACTTCAGGATCAGTGAGTCCACGCCCTCCTGCGAGAACGCGAGCGGCACCTCATAGACCGACTCGACGTCGCGCGCAGTAATGACGGCCCGCTCTTCAAGATTGCAGAAGAGCGCGATCTTGCCCTTGATCTCATGCGATAACGCGCGATCGGAGCGGCAGAGCAGAATATCGGGCTGGATGCCGATCGATAGCATCTCCTTGACCGAGTGCTGGGTGGGCTTGGTCTTCAATTCCTGCGCGGCTGATATCCACGGCACGAGCGTGACATGCACAAAGACGGTATTCTCGCGGCCGAGTTCCTGGCGCATCTGCCGGATCGCCTCCAGAAATGGCTGGCTCTCAATATCACCTACAGTCCCGCCGATCTCGACGATGATCACGTCAGTGTTGGCGGCAACTTTGCGCATGGCGTTTTTTATTTCATTCGTAACGTGGGGAATCACCTGCACGGTCTTGCCGAGATAGTCGCCGCGGCGCTCCTTGGTGATGATCTGCTCGTAGATGCGTCCGGTGGTGAGGTTGTTATCGCGAGTCAGGTGGGCGTGGGTAAATCGCTCGTAGTGGCCGAGGTCGAGGTCGGTCTCGGCGCCGTCGTCGGTGACAAAGACCTCGCCGTGTTGAAACGGCGACATCGTGCCCGGATCGACGTTGAGGTAGGGGTCGAACTTCATCAGGTTGACGCGCATGCCCCGGCTTTCGAGCAGGCAGCCGATCGAGGCCGCTGCCAGGCCCTTGCCTAGGCTGGACACAACTCCGCCGGTCACAAAGATGTACTTTGCAGACATGTTCGCTTCTCCTGATTTTGGTGGTTTGGATGGGCGCACCGGGTGGGCACTCCTAAGTGTACCGCAGAGCGGTGGGGCGAGGGTAGAATCCTGTGTATGAGAACGGTGTTGCCGATAGATGCGATCCGCGCGCCGCGGAGCCTGGTGATCGACCCGCCGATGAGCGATGCGGAACTGGAGGAGTTTTGCCGGCTGAACGAGATTGGGCGGATCGAGCGGACCAAAGACGGGGTGATCCTGATGAATCCGCCAGCCGGGGCGACGACAGGGGATGGAAACGCCGAGGTGGTGATGCAACTGCGCATCTGGTGGAAGACGCACCGGCGCGGGCGTGTTTATGACTCAAATACGGGGTTTTATCTGGCGGATGGGTCGATGCTGAGCCCGGATGCCGCGTATCTGTCGGCGGAGAGGCTTGCGGGGGTGACGCGGGAAGATCATGACGGGTTTCCCCATGTGTGCCCGGATTTTGTGATCGAGCTGTTCTCGAAGACCGACCGCCGGCCGGCGGCTACGGCGAAGATGGAGGCCTGGATTGCGAATGGGGCGCGCCTCGGTTGGTTGATCGATCCATACCGCAAGACGGTCGATGTGTATGCGGCGGGGTCGCACGAGGTGGTAAGCGCGGCGGAGAGTCTCGATGGAAGCGGGCCGGTGGAGGGATTTACGCTCGACCTGAGCGAGGTCTGGCGGTGTTATGAGTACTGAGAAGCCTGGTTGCCAACCCATATCATCGCAGGAGTCATTAGGGGGCTGACATATCCGCACTTTTTTCCTGCGGGTATAGTTGCACATAACGAAATCGTCCGGATCATCCTAACTGATAACATGCTGCCAAGCCTAGATTGTTCCGGTAAGTCGATATCTCAGGGGCAGGACATATGGCATACTCATGCGCCATCCGGGACCCGGCCTGCTGAGCCATGCGCAAACCGTAGTAACTGGCCATGTGAACCACTGTCCCATAGACTTACAGAGGATTCACCCGCACGCGTGCGCTGCACTTAAGCGTTGCGGTCTCATGAGTCTGGGCAGTGGGCATCTATGCTGGTGTACTTCGCGGTTTCGTTCGCCGTTCTGCTGGGCTTCATTGGGCTGGCAGTCGATGTGGGGAGGATGGAGTTGGCGACGATTCAACTGCAGGCTGTAGCCGACGACGCCGCGCTGACCGCCGCGACCGAGTATGAGAACGGCAATGGCAGCTACAAAACGGTGGGCGCCGCAGAGGCCGCATCCATTGGCGCGGCCAACGGGTTGTCTTCGGTGAGCGCATCCTTCCACTTTGGCGCGGACACCGGGCCGTACGTGAACAGCAATTCCGTCATCCAGGCGACTGTAACCCAGCCGCTCTCGCTCTACTTCCTCCCGTTCATCACCGGCTCAAGCACCACGACGCTGACCGCACTGGCTGTTGCCCAACTCCAACCCTGTTTCTTCTTCATGACCCCGACCATAAATCCGGACGGCTACAGTATCGAACTGAACAACAGTCACCCGGTGGATGCCAGGTATTGTCCTACCTATGCGGTAGGAGGCATCTCTGTCGATAGCAGCTCAAATCTGGACGCCCTGCAGTTGCAGCTGACGGGGGCGTCATCAGCGTCCAGCATCCTGGGCGCCATCAATGCGACCCCGATCTACCAGTCGGCGGTGAGGACCGATCCGCTGTCCTACGTTGTTGCGCCCGTATTCAGCAGCTGCACTGCTGGCGATCACGCGGTGGACATCACCAGCTCGCCGGCGACCCTTTATCCCGGCACCTACTGCGGCGGGCTGACGATCGAGAATTTCATGACGGTCACCATGGAGCCCGGGCTTTACATCATTACCGGCGGCTTCACCCTGGGGGTGGGGGGCACGCTCAACGGTAACGGTGTCACCATGTACTTTACCCAGGGCGGGGGGTCGAGCTTCGGAACCATCTCCTTCGGAAGCGGCACCACGGGGATCCTCGAGGACGTCAACCTGACCGCGCCGGTTGACAGCTCCGCAGGCGGCATCCCCGCCATCGTCGTCTACGTTGATCCAGCCTGGACCGGAACTTCCCAGGTGGGCATAGTCAACTGTTCCTGGGCCGGGGACGGAATTATCTACAGCCAGGCGACGGGAGTCAATCTTTATAACTCATTTATGACCACCTCGAATTACTTTTCCATGGACGTCGCCTATCTTTATATGCATTCAACCTCGCTGCACCTCAATAACGACTACTCCACGCTGACCATCGGCGACCCATTCCGCGTGGCAGTGAATTTAGTCCAGTGAAGCGACTCAAGGAAGACTCCGGCAATGCGCTGATTGAGTTTGCGCTCATCCTGCCCGTCTTCACCCTCGTACTCGCCGGGACAATCAACTTCGGGGTAGCGCTGCAGAAGTACGGCGCCGTTGCGGACTCGGCGCGAGCCGGCGCCGAGGCTGCGCTCGTCCAGACCTGCACGCCCAGTCTGGGCTGCTACGCAAATACAACCAAGATGCAGTCGGTGGCCACAGCATCGGCGGCATCGGCCGGCATTACGAACTACAGCGCGGTTGCGACCAACGTCTGCACCTGCTCTCCCGGCAGCGGAACAACGGTTACCTGCGGCAGCTTCTGCTCCGGCTACGGAGAGGCCGCCATGTATGCCCAGGTCACCGTCACTGGCACCATCCCGCTCCTGTTGGGCACGACGGGCATCCCCATCCAGTCGGTCGCCAGGGTGAGGATCTCGTGCCCCAGCTGCTAAGCTCAGCGCCACCCTCACAGCGGGCTCATCGCCGATGGATGAAGCTGCGCCTGCGCTGTGATTCCGGCCAGTCGCTGATCGAACTCGCCCTCGTGCTCCCCATGTTCTTCGCACTGTTCATCGGCTTTATCAACCTGTGCATGGTCATGCTCGGCCTCTGCACGCTCTCCTATATCTGCCGGCAGGCAGACCGCTACGCCTGCCTGCATAGCCCGGCGAGCATGTTGCCCGTCAGCCAGTCCACCATCAGCGCTCAGGTGGCGCCCTTCGTCTTCAGCTACCCGAGCAATACCTACACCGCTACGCTAACCTACAGCGGAACCGGCAACGTGGTAGGAGGCACCGCCGTCGTCACCGTCAGGATCACCTACAACATCACCCTTCCCTTCGTCACGATTCCCGCCGCCACACTCTCCTCCTCGGCCTCGGGCACGATCATCGAGTAGCGGTCTCGCCCAAAGGCCCCAGCAAACATCTTCTCAGTTTCGCCCTGGCCACTCTTCCGGTAAGAACAGTGGCCAGGGCTTCAGTCCCCGGATTACACCTGCCGTGAAGATGCTCTAGAAGTGGAAGCCCAACTCGGCGTTGAGGGTTCTCGGGGTTACGTAGTGGGTGCCTGAGAACGTCGACAGGAAGTTGTACAGCGCATACTTGTCGGCGATGTTGATCCCGGTCAGGCGCAGGCTCCAGGTGTGGCGGTCGCCGCCGAAGAGGTTATCCTTGCCGACCGAGAGATCGAAGAGGTTGCGCGGCGCGATCCGGGGCGGATTCTTGTCGTCGTCCTCTGTGTTGGGCGCGGGCACTTTGACCAGATTCGACGTCAGCTGCGAGGCCAGGCACTCGGCGGGCAAAGCCTGTCCCGGGGTCGCCCGCTGCCCGTTGCAGATCAGCCCGGCCTGGGCCTGCTGGTCGGCGGTGAGGCCGGAGAGGGTCACGTAGTCCTGCCCGTTGATCACCGCCGTCGTAGCGCCGCAGCCGGTGTTCGCGCCGGGCGTGTCATTGAAGCAGGGCACCGATCCGGCGACCAGCCCCGAGTCAAAGCGCCAGTTAAAGCTGAACCAGGGCGAGTACTTGCCGGGAATCTGGTACTGCAGGTGGGTGGTCTCGTTGTAACGCTCGTCGTGGTCGATGCGGAAGGGCAGGGTTGAGCTGCCTGTGCCCGGGGTCGCGCCTGCGCCGGCCTCCTGCGGGTTGAAGAACCGCGCCGCCACCGACGACATCACCACATAGGCGGTGACGTTATGGTAGCTGAGCAGGTCGGCCGACAGCGCGAAGCCGGGAATCTTCGAGTTGTGCCAGTCGATCGGGAAGGTGATCGGGGTGTTGCCGAGAACGCTGAAATCAAAGGCGTTGTGGGTGTACTTCCAGATGTAGTCGCCGTTGAAGACGAAGTGGCTGCCGATGGCCTGCTGCAAGCCGGCATGGAACTCGTTGCGGAAGCCGGGCTGCTCGGTCGTGTTGGTGACGCCGGGCTGGCAGGCGAGCAGGGGGTTGAGCACGGCGTTGCCGCAGCCGATGCTCGACAGGACCAGATTCTCGTTGAACGGAGTCTCAAGCGTGCGCGCATAGGAAGCGCGCAGGACAGTGTTGGTGCGCTTGAGGCTGTAAGAGAGCCCGACGCGCGGTTCCGCCTGACGCGCGACGGTCAGACCGTTGTAAAGATCGCCGCGGATGCCGAGATTGAAGTCCCAGTTACCGGCCTTGATCTCGTCCTCGACGTAGAGGGCCAGTTCTTTCACGTCGGTGTGACCGAAGTAGAAGTAGTCGCCACCGCCACGGGTGAGGTCATACGGCAGCAGCACCGGGAGGAAGGCGGCGTTGGGCACATACCCTGCGGTGAGGCACTGGCCGGGGCCTGAGAAGCCGTCAACCGGGTTGCCGTTGTTGTCGACGCAGGGTGCGTTGAGGGTGGGATCGACGATACCGAGGTTGTCATGCTCGCGGAGCAGGGTCTGCTCATAGCGAAAGCCTGCCTTCGCGTTGTGGATGCCCTGAACGTAGGAGAGATCGCCATGCGCCCCGGCGTTGAGCAGGGTGCGCGCCTGCGAGACGGACTCACGCTGCAGGTTAGGCGGCCCGAGATCGGCGAGCGGGTTGCCACTGGGGTAGTAGTTGTAGGCATCCTTGCGGACGTATGGGCCGAAGTTGAAGACGGCATCGTTGCCCAGGATGTGGGTGTAGGTGGGCGCGATATTGAAGGTGCCGATCTTGGAGCGCTGGTCGGCGTCGCCCACATTGTTGCCGAACTGGTCGAGGACGTTCAGGTTGTCGTAGCTATTGGGCGTCTGAAACCATGACCGGCTGTAGTTCAGGTCGAGGTGGACCGAGTCCTGCGGGCGAAACTGGTAGTCGACCCGGTCGAAGATATTCTGCTCGTTGCCCTTGTCGTGGAAGACCTTGAACTCGGGCGGGTCGAGGAAGCGGCCGGTGTTGAGCCCGTCGAGCTCGAAGAAGTTGCCGATCTTATCGCTGCCGTAGCTCAGGTCAAAGCCGCCGGTCGCCGACCCGAAGCTGCCGTAGGAGGTCGTAACGCTGCCGGTGGGCTTCTTGACGCCGAGCCCGGAACGGGTGGTGACCTGGATGACGAGCGAGGTCTTGTCGCCGAACTCGGCTGGCGGCGCGCCGGAGATGACCTGGATCGACTGCACGGCGTTCGAGGGCAGCTGGTTTGAGAAGACCTTGCTCTGCTGATCGGTGATCTGCTGACCGTCGACGGCGAAGGAGTTGGAGGCGTGATCGCCGAGTCCGTGGAAGAGGCCGTTCGAGTCCGCCGCGACGCCGGGCGAGGCCAGCGTGACGAGCGAGCTCAGGCCGGAGGACTGGCTCTCAAGCGGGAGCTTGTCGATCTCGGCGCGGTCGAGGTCGGTATGCAGGCTGGTGCCGGACTCGACCAGATCTTCGCCGGAGACAGTAATATTCTGTGCCGCGGCGCCGACCTGCAGCGCCTCCTTCAGGTTGACGGGGACGGTCGATTGGACCGACGCGTCGGTGACGAGCGCGGTGAAGCCGGTCGCGGTGACCACGAGGTGATAGCTGTTGAAGGGCAGATTGGCGAAGGAAAAGTGGCCGTCAGCGCCGGTCGTCGCAGAGCGGGCGTAGCCGGAGACAGGGTTCTGCAGTTCGACTTTGGCGCCGGGGATGATGGCGCCGGTCGAATCCGTGACGATGCCCTGGATCGACCCGGCGGTCGATTGCGCCAGGGCATAGGGGGCCGCAGCCGTGAGGGCCGGGCAGAGCAGGAGCAGAGACACGACTCCCTGAGAGTAGGAACGCATAAAAAAACCTCCAAATACTGGCCGGAAAGCGTGAAGGGGGATGAAGCGGCTTCAGGCGGCAGAGTTGGAGGCAGGCGGAGGGCGGTTCCAGAGCGGATGTTCGAGGACCAGGCGTTTGATGACGTGCGGAGCCTGGGTCGCAGCACGCTCGACGTGGGTGACCGGCGCAAGGAAGCCGCTGGGCAGGATGACGATCTCGACTGCGGCGTGCGCGGTGACGCAGAGCGAGCAGTCGGAGTGATTTTCGTTCGGGGTATGGCTGTGCGTGAGCTGCACAGTGGTGCCGAAGATCAGCAGCAGGATGCACACTACGCCTGCGAGGCGCATGTGGCGTCGTCCGAAGCTGCGCAGAGCGGAGAGCATCCCAGCCTCAACTATAGCCTATGGGAGCGTTTGTGCTTTGCTGCTGTGATGACCGGGGCTCCGATAGGTTGGCTGGCGCGCGGGGAGACTGGGCCTGCGATCCAGCGTGTGACCGGACAGATGCTCTAAAGTTGGATCAGAGGGCCGGATATGCGTCAGAAAAGGCGACCTGGAGTGCGTGAGTTTATTCGCTTGTCGCTGGTATGGCTATGCGCGATCGCCTTTATTGGTTCCATCCGCGTTGAGGGTTGGGCCCAGGCGGCGGGGCAGCGGCTGATCCTCAAGGATGGCAGCTACCAGATCGTCACCCGCTATGAGGTTAAGGGCGACAGGGTGCGTTACCAGAGTGCGGAACGGGGTAACGAGTGGGAAGAGATTCCGTATGCGCTGATCGACTGGCCTGCGACGAAGGACTGGGCGCGTGCGCACGCCGCTCCCGGCGCTGCTCCGGGTAGCCAGGCAGAAGACCAGGCGGCCACGATCGACAAGGAGGCTGCAGCCGAGCGGGCGGCCGAGGCGGCGCGCCAGCCGGTGGTTGTGCCCGGGCTGCGGCTGCCGGATGAGAGCGGGGTCTGGGCGCTGGACACCTTCCGCTCGACCCCGGAGCTGGTGCGGGTGGAGCAGAGCAACGGGAACGTGAACCGCGCGACCGGCCACACGGTGCTGCGGGCAGCGATCCCTGCGGGCGGCGCGAAGGACCTGATCCGGCTGCCGGGCTATCGCGCGGTGGTCGCGCTGCATGTGAGCGACCCGGTCTTTTACGTAAGCGTCGATGCGCCCGACAACCCTGCGCCCGACTCGGCGATGGTCGTCGACACCCAGGGCGAGAGCCAGGCGGACAAGAATGTGGACAAGCGCGAACATAGTGACCCGCACAGCCGGTATGCGATCGTGCGGCTGCAAGTGATTAAGAATCAGCGAGTCATCCAGGCGATGCGGCTGAGCCTGCTGGGGCGGCCGGCGCAGGCGACCGACATCATCGCGACTAAAGCGGAGCTGACCCCCGGCGGACACTGGCTCAAGCTGACCCCGTCCGGCCCGCTCGGCTTTGGCGAATATGCGCTGGTTGAGCTGCTCTCCTCAAACGAGATGAACCTAGACTGCTGGGACTTTGGCATCGACCCGCGCGCCCCGGAGAACAAGCACACTTTCGCCCCGCTGGCGCCTGCACCTGACACCCAGTGAAAGGCGAGCACTATTTCTCTGGCGCGAAGCGCCGTCTGCCTGGACGACAGGTCCCGCCTGCCGCGTAGGCGGTCTTGCCGTATGCTTGATCAGAAGCCTAGGCCCCGCTGCTGCATCAGAATAGGTAACACCAACTCCATGCAGACCC
>Ga0116226_10003710_pt1 | contig 13461 bp, 13 predicted proteins | sample S1TSphfallax_FD_89692 | JGI IMG/M metagenome (GOLD analysis project Ga0116226, IMG submission 89692) | Host-associated microbial communities from peat moss isolated from Minnesota, USA - S1T2_Fa - Sphagnum fallax MG | ecosystem: Host-associated > Plants > Peat moss > Unclassified | place: USA...
TTCACTAGGTAGGTCATACATCGTCGGGAGGAGTGTTTTTGGCTCTGGAATGGGATCGGTTTGATACATAAGTCAAGCCATCCTAATGTTTGATATATTAGTTTTTATTATAAGCCAATACTTGACGGATTTGCTGAGGAGTCAATTCCTGGACATTGCGATAAACAACTTGAGCACCTGCTGTAATTAGCAGTTGAGTATAGCGATCGCTCTGGTTTGCTGTTTCCTGTACATGGGGTGGTAAAACTCCCACAGCAATCCAATTGCGAGAATTATCTAACTGACTAGCTCTTTGGATTGTATACATGTCAGCGACTGTATCTCCTACATAAACCACTGTCTGGTTTTTGCTCAAGCCATTTTCCACCAGTGCGATCGCAGCCAATAATCCTGTCGGGTCGGGTTTACCAGGAGCATCTTCCATCGCAATCAACCCAGGAGATGATAAACCCAAACGTTTTTCTAAAACATAAGTCGCTGAAGCACGAGTCGCACCACTAAAAAATCCCCAAGGAATTCCTGCTTGAGTGAGTTCTGCTAAATAACTAGGATCTAATAATAAAGGTTCATCGGTAATATATCCATTCCAATTATCTGGGTCTGTCCCTCGATAACGAGATTGGAAAAAAGCAACTATAGTTTTGTAGTCTATTTCCACTTGTTGGCGTTTTTTTCCTTGAGTCTCGAAATAGCGATAAATTAGTTCTTGGGAACCTTCCCAATCGTTATTCCAAATTCCTTCAGATTTTAAGTTATCAATATCTATTGGTGTAGGACGATAAGCGTTAGCGGTGAAATGCTCCACGGTATCTGCTAGGGCTCTGCGATAAGAACCGCTAACATCACGGATGACTCCATCGATATCAAAAATAACAATACTACTTTTTTGGTTGGTCATATAGTTTTAACAGCAACAGGTTTAATCGAAATCTGTAGGTAAATCTGGATTATAATGATGTTGGAACATGCGAGTAATTTGTTTTGGTGTAACACGTCCTAAAGATAATTCTGGTATTTTGTCTTCTGGGAAGAAATCTACTGCTTCTGTTTCTATACTTGGTGTGGGGGAACCGCCAAGAATTTCACAAGCGAAAAATAACCGATATACAGAAAAGATGTAGGAGGGATGTCCTTGTCTATCTCGGTCGTAAACTGCTAAAAGTTTTACGGCTTTTGTTTGGTAACCAGACTCTTCGGAAACCTCTTTGACAATTGACTCACTTGGTGTTTCTCCCGTATCGCACCAGCCACCTGGTAAAGCCCAAAGTCCGTCTGAGCGTTCTTGGACTAACAAAATTTTATTATCTTGGAATACAGCACCACGCACATCTACTTTCGGTGTCATATAGCCAATTTCTTGAGCAAATAGGTCGAGAATATATTTTTGCTCTACTTGAGTGTAATTAGCGATAATCTCCGATGATAGGAGTTTTATATGCTCAAATCGCTCGATATCAAAGACGTTTTCCGAATAGGTCAATCCGTTTTGGGCGATCGCCTGTAGCTGTTGCGCCCATTCTAACCATTTGGGTTTCATGTTTCCTCCATAACTAAAATATAGAGGCGTAAATTATACACCTCTATAAAAAATCAAGAATTAGAATTAAGCTTCATCTAGAGCAGCAATACCAGGTAATATCTTACCTTCCAAAAGTTCCAAGCTAGCACCACCACCAGTGGAAATATGGCTCATTTGGTCAGCTAAACCTACTTTTTCCACTGCTGCGACAGAATCACCCCCACCAATGATGGTAATTGCGCCATTTTTGCTAATTTCGGCTAGAGTCTGAGCGATCGCTTCTGTACCCTTAGAAAACTGCTCAAACTCAAATACACCCATTGGACCATTCCAGATCACAGTCTTAGTATCTGCGAGAGCAGCTTGGAAGAACTTCACAGATTCAGGACCGATATCTAAACCCAGACCATCAGATGGAATATGATTAATATCCACAATTGTGGCGTTAGCATCTGGAGCGAACTTATCAGCTGAGACGATATCTGTAGGGAGCAATAAATCCACACCACGTTCTTTAGCTTTAGCTTCCAAAGACTTAGCCAAATCTAGCTTGTCGTTTTCCACCAAAGATTTACCCACATTTAAACCACGGGCTTTGTAGAAAGTAAAAATCATTCCACCACCGATAATTAACTTATCGCACTTTTCCAACAAAGTTTCAATTACACCGATTTTGCTGGAAACTTTGGAACCACCAATAATCGCTACTAAAGGACGTTGGGGATTTTCAATGGCGTTTTGTAAATACTGTAATTCCTTTTCAATTAAATATCCAGCAACTGAAGGACTCAAATAATGAGTTACTCCCTCTGTAGAAGCATGAGCGCGGTGCGCAGTACCAAAAGCGTCATTTACATAAAAATCAGCATTGGATGCTAGTTCTTTCGCAAAATCTGGGTCGTTCTTCTCTTCTTCTGGATGAAAACGCACGTTTTCCAATAATAATACTTGACCGTTTTCTAAAGCTGCGACTTTGGTTGTAACTTCATCACCAATACTGTCATCAGTCTTGATAACTTCTTGTCCCAACAACTCAGAAAGGCGTTTAGCAACATGATTCAAGCGTAATTTTTCATCCACTCCTTTAGGACGACCAAAGTGACTGACAAGAATTACTTTAGATCCTTTTTGGATTAAATCTTGGATGGTTGGGAGAGCAGCACGAATACGGGTATCATCTGTAATCGTGCCTTGATCATCTACAGGGACGTTAAAATCAACCCTAACCAATGCACGTTTCCCAGAGATATCAGCTGCGGATAAATTTGCTAAACTTTTCTTAGACACAAACCAAACCCTCCTGAAGAGCTTTTTTAATAAATTGCTTTGTAAATTAGCACCATTACAAATTCTACCGGACTCAGGATCATCACGAACAGATAAAAAACCTATCTGTTCAATAGAAGGGTATTAGATATTTCCCACACCGCCTAATACTGTTCGGATAAACTAGAAGCTGAAAGTCCATAGTTGCGCTTTAGTACTATTCATATGTATTGCGCTAAAGCGCAACTACGAACTCAAATCTAACCGCATTGACAGCTACCTTTCCCCTATTTACCTTGGTCTTGTTTATGGTATGGTATGTAAGATAGAGGTCAAGATTATGTTTAAGACAGTTTTGTTTCCAATCGATCAAAGTCGAGAAGCCAGGGAAGCAGCTGATGTAGTAACTAATGTTGTACAAACTTATTCCTGTCGCTTAGTCCTGCTATCAGTTGTGGAAGAACCAAATCCAGAAGCTACTAAAGATGAACCGATGTTTTCCCCTGAAGTAGTCGCAAAATTGCTAGAAAGTGCCCAACTCTTATTTTCTCAGCAAGGGATTACTACGGAAGTTATAGAAAGACAGGGTAAAGCAGCTTTTACAATCTGTGATGTAGCTGATGAAATAGGAGCGGATTTAATTATTATGGGTTGTCGAGGACTGGGATTGACTGATGATGGCGCGAATGATAGTGTCACAAATCGCGTGATTAATCTCTCTCCCTGTCCTGTGCTAGTTGTACCTTAGTTTAATTACCAAGCCCTTTGGACTGGTTTTTCTTGCTGTTCCCTGTTCCCTGTTCCCTCTTAAATTTAAAGGTTTTGGCGCAAACCCATTGCAATCTTGCTATGCTTTTCGATTTGTCCCATAACTTGTTTGGCGCGTTGAATGACTACTGTAGGTAAGCCTGCTAATCTACCAGCTTCAATACCGTAGGATTTATCAGCGCCTCCTGGCTGGACTTGATGTAAAAATATAATTTGGTCGGGTAGCTCTTTGACAGTAACTTGGTAATTAGCGACATTGGCTAAAATACTAGCTAATTCGTTTAATTCATGGTAGTGGGTGGCGAATATAGTTCGAGATTTAATTTCTCCTGCTAGATATTCAGCTACAGCCCAAGCGATGGAAAGACCATCAAAAGTGGCTGTTCCCCTACCTATTTCATCCAGTAAAACTAAAGATTTGGCTGTCGCGTGGTTGAGAATATTAGCAGTTTCGTTCATCTCTACCATAAATGTAGATTGACCAGTAGCTAAGTCGTCTACTGCGCCTACACGGGTGAAAATGCGATCGCAAATTCCCAAAGTGGCTGAACGAGCGGGAACAAAAGCGCCTATTTGCGCCATTAACTGAATTAGTCCCACTTGTCGCAAATAACAACTCTTCCCACTCGCATTAGGACCGGTGAGAATTACCAGATCAGGTAATAGGACTAATTCATCTTCATCCTGTTCTTGAAATTCTTCCCTACCTAAGAATGTGGAATTCGGGACAAAAAATCCTGCGGGTAAAGACTGCTCCACTACAGGATGACGACCATCAATAATTTCTATTTTCCTTCCGATGACCATTTCGGGACGACAATATCCTTGATGTACGGCTAATTCCGCTAAACCGCATAAGACATCCGCAGCAGCTACCGCACGAGAAAGATGACGAATTGTTTCGGCTTGTTCTCCTACTTCTTCCCGTAAAGTGACAAAAATTTCATATTCTAAATTATTTAAGTCATCCCTAGCTGTGAGGATACGCGCTTCCCGTTCTTTCAACTCTGGAGTAATATAACGTTCTTCATTCAGCAAAGTTTGTTTGCGAATATAATTTGTCGGTACTTGGTCGGATTTAGAACGGGATATGCTAATATAATAACCAAAAGTTTTGTTGAAACCCACTTTAAGCTGAGAAATTCCTGTTCTAGCTCGCTCATCCACTTCTAAATTAGCTATCCACTGTTGGTCTCCTTCTACAGTCGCCTTCTGTTCGTCTAATTGAGAATTTACCCCTGAACGAATTATTCCACCTTCTTTTAAATGGATTGGTGGTGATTCTACAAGATGAGCGTGGAGTCTTTGTGCTAATTCTTCTAGATTCTCAGGGACTTTTTGTAATGCTTTTAGGAAGGGCGATCGCACTTGGGAAACTAACCGAGATAATTCTGGTAAAAGAGCGATCGAATCAGCTAAAGCCATTAAATCTCGCGCATTGGCTGTTCCTGAACCTGCTCTACCTGTTAACCGTTCCAAATCATAAATGCGTTTTAATATCTGTCGTAAATCCTGACGCAGGGGAGTATTATCTACTAATTCTTGAATGGTATCAAGTCTGGCGCGAATCCCTTTAATGTCTAATAATGGCTGTAATAACCACCGTCGGAGAGCGCGACTACCCATAGCGGTACTAGTTCTATCTAAAGACCAAAGTAAAGAACCATGAAACGTCCCATCACGAACGGTTTGAGTTATTTCTAGATTGCGTCGAGTTTGATGATCAACAACTAGATAATCAGTAATTGTATAGGTGCGTAGGTTTTGTAGAGGAACAGGGTTTTCTTTTTGGGTATCGGCTAAATACTCTAGTAATCCTCCAGCGGCTCTGACAGCTAAAGGAAGATGTTCACAACCAAATCCTTCGAGCGATCGCACCTTAAATTTTTGCAGTAATCTACTTCTAGCTTCCCCTTGAGCAAAAGGTAATTGCGACCTCAAACTATAACAAAATGCTGGTGGTAAACATTGAGGAAGATGAGGCGATGTTTCACCCGGACGTAATAAACTCCCCAAATCTGGTGCGTTAGTCGGAACCAATACTTCCGCAGGTTGTAAACGCATTAATTCCTGAGTCAAATTTTCTAAGTCGCTACCTTGAGCAGCGAGGAATTCCCCTGTAGAAATATCCGCATAAGCTAAACCCCAATGATTAACAGCAATCACCACTGCTGCCAAGTAATTATTTTTACTTGACTTCAGCATTCCCTCTCCTAAAAGTGTACCAGGGGTAAGGATACGGGTTACTTCTCGTTTAACCAAACCCACAGCATCAGCTGAATCTTCCACCTGATCACAGATGACGATCGCATAGCCTTTTTCCAGTAATTGAGTAGTGTATCGCTCCCAAGCATGATGAGGAACACCAGTCATCGCCACACGACCCGCCTCACCCCCATGTTTACTAGTCAGCACCAATTCTAATTCCCGAGACACAGTAACTGCGTCTTGGAAAAAGGTCTCAAAAAAATCACCTACCCGATACAGTAAAACTGCGTGGGGATATTTATCCTTCATTTCCACATAGTGCTGATACATCTTACTCAGCTTATTCCGATCTACTAATTTGGTATCAGAGATTGGCGTAAAGGAATTGGGAGACTCTGTGGACACAGATGTAGACTGGGAGACGGTCATAGATACTGATGATTAAAGGCGAAGCTAGACTTTTTGACTGAGATTTTCTATCCCATTGACTACCTTAACAGAATCTTGTGGGAGATTGCTATCCAAATAGTCATCAACTTGATTAAACTCTCCTGCTCGCCAAGCATCTGCGACATCCTTAATAAAACTGGCTAGAGGAATTGAGATTAACAAACCTAAAACACCCGCGATTTTTGACCCCAAAAGTAAAGAAATTACTACCCAAACTGGGTTTAGTCCTGTCAAATTCCCTAAAACTCTGGGAGCAACAATGTTAGAATTTATTTGATCGATCGCCACGGATGTGCCCAAAACTTCTATTCCCAACCAGAAATTCTGTAGAGCTACCAGTAGACTCACAATACTGATACCTATAGGTGTACCGAAGGGAAAAAGAGAGAAGAAACCGATTCCCAATCCAAAAAGTAGCGCTAATGGGATGCGCAAAAAGACAAATATAAGAGTTAGCGTGATAGTCAATACAGCAGCTAAAGTTGCTTGACCAATAAAATAATTCTGGAAGTCTTCCCGTAAAAATACCCGGATTTTTTGACTGATATGGCTGGGAAACCAGGCATAAATTCCGTTCCAGAGACTGTTACCATTCAAAACAAGATAAACAGTGAGTACCAGGGTGAGAATTAAGTTAAATAAAGCTCCGATGGTATCAAATGCCAAACTGAGAATTTGACCAGAGAGAGTTTGCAGTTGATTGGAGATTTTTTCCAGCAACTGTGTAGCCAAGCCACTTAAATTCACTGGTAATTGTTGTGCGTCTGCCCAAATTTGAAAAACACCTAATTGTTTAATACCAGAGTCAATCCAAGCGGGAAGAAAGTTCACAAGTTCATTCAGTTGTTGAAAAATTAGTGGGATTAAAATGACACCTGTAGCTCCTAAAATTAGTACAGATATTAGTAGCACGCCTGTAACGGATAAATTCCATGAAATACCTTGCTGCTGTAAGAATTTAATCGGATAACTTAAAACAAAAGCTAATAAAATAGCAACAGAGACAACATTAACTAATGGTTGGAAGTACCGGAGAAATTGAATTAGTAACCAACCATTGAGAATAGCGATGGGGAAAGCTAGACCTATATTTAACCATTGCGGTAATCTGTTTGCAGTTTGCATAATATAACCTCCACCATAGTTATAAATTTTACTTCAACCTCTCAAGTTTAATAAGTATTTAATAGTTATTAAATAAATAATTTACTCAACATTTAAATACCTATTTCAGTTACTTTGCTGCTAAATAAGTTTCACGATACTTCTTACCTAGCAATAATATAGTACTATACTTTACCTTACCCTTAAATACTACTTCCTGTCCTACTTACCAGTTGCTGTGGTATGTAAGTTAGTTTCCTGTGGAGCAATCCAAGGCTTGAGCCGACCGTTGTAGTTTAGTTGCCATTTACTCACTTAAGTCTTGCACGCAATTTGATATGCTAATGTGATCAACATGGATGTGAGGAAATGGATAAAATTCCTGTACAATTACCTTTACCATATCCTGCTGGGACAATTTCAGTCTAGAATAACCAACTCAGACTCATAGAGATGCTGATAGACTGTCCTGTTGTCAGATTTCCACAGCCCAATGCCAAAATGCTGATATTCTGATTACAGGGTTTGCTCATCTGCAATCAATTGTTGCGGATATGGTCAACTTAGATTTAGATATGGTTATGCTAAATGTGGGAATTATTAGGAACTTGAGCATGGTAGCAACGGACGATTTTCAAAAAACCTCAGAGCAATCTAGGTTTAATCTGGTTACTTATCTGAAAGAACGACAAAAGTTGTGCGAAGCAGCTTTGGATCGGGCAATTCCCGTAGTTTATCCAGAAAAAATCTATGAGGCGATGCGTTACTCTCTTTTAGCAGGAGGTAAGCGTCTACGTCCCATTCTTTGTCTTGCTACCTGCGAAATGTTGGACGGTACTATTGATATGGCTATACCGACAGCTTGTGCGTTGGAAATGATGCACACGATGTCATTAATCCATGATGATTTACCAGCAATGGATAATGATGATTATCGTCGAGGTAAGCTGACAAATCATAAAGTCTTTGGGGAAGATATTGCTATTTTGGCTGGTGATGGTCTACTGGCTCTAGCTTTTGAGTTTGTAGCTACCCAAACTCCCCCTTACGTATCTAAAGATGCTGTTTTGCAGGTAATCGCTCGCATGGGAAAAGCCTTGGGCGCTTCTGGTTTGGTAGGTGGTCAGGTTGTAGATTTAGAATCGGAAGGGAAGTTAGACACAACTCTGGAGACTTTGAATTTTATTCACAATCACAAAACTGCTGCTTTGCTGGAAGCTTGTGTAGTCTGTGGGGGAATTCTGGCTGGAGCTGGAGAGCAAGAGGTAGGTGTTTTGACTCGCTATTCTCAAAATATTGGTCTCGCTTTCCAAATCATTGATGATATCTTAGATATTACAGCTACTCAGGAGCAATTAGGCAAAACTGCTGGGAAAGACCTGAAAGCCAAAAAAGTAACATATCCAGCCCTTTGGGGAATTGAGGAGTCGCAATCCATTGCTCAACAATTAGTTGAGGAAGCTTGTACTCTACTCGAACCATTTAGGGAAAAAGCATATCCACTACAGGCGATCGCTCACTTTATTATCAATCGCAACCACTAAATTCAGTACCAACATGCAGGACATAAGCAACATTATTTTAAATAACCGGGTGCTGCTCGTTGCTCTTGTAGCTTGTTTTGTTGCTCAAGGATTAAAATTCATCATTGATGTAGTCCAAAATCGCAAGCTGAACATACATGTATTAGTAACGACTGGTGGTATGCCTAGCGCTCATTCAGCCCTAGTCACAGCCTTAGCAGCTGGTGTGGGACAGACTATTAATTGGACATCTCCTGAATTTGCCGTAGCTACAGTTTTTGCTATTATCGTGATGTATGATGCTGCTGGAGTGCGCCAAGCTGCTGGTAAACAGGCTCGAGTGATCAATCAAATGATTGAGGAACTATTCCAGGAGAAACCAGATTTTAGCCAAGATCGGTTAAAGGAATTACTGGGACATACACCTATACAGGTACTAGCAGGTTCAGCTTTAGGTATAACTATTTTTTGGCTAGCTAGAGCAGCTTATTAAGCCCATGCTCCACTCATCTTCTGAGTAAATAGCTTTATCAAGAAAATTCAAAATTCAGAAATTATGAAATTCAATATTTTCTCAATTTTGAATTTTGGATGAGCATTTACTTGACATTAACCACGGAACGTAGTAATACTACTTTACTACTATTAACTAAATTAGCAAAAAATCCGCGATCGCTGAGTTTTTGCAGTGTATTGTTGGCTTCTTTTTGATTGGTTGTATAAACTGCTAATAAATAAGGACGTTGTCCATACACAACAAAACCCACATTACCTTCAACAACTTGCTGTACCTTAGTAGCTAATTCTGGACAGTTAAAATAGTCTACTAAAACCGCATAACCATCGCCTAAGACTCTAGGATAATAATTGATCTTTTCAGCTATTCGAGTCGGAGGGTTTTGAGCTAAGTGAGTTGTAGTCGATGTTAACGCTAGATGGTTTTGGGGTAAAGCTTTGTGTATTATTCTTGATGCGGCTTTTGGTCTTATTTCTGGTGTTACAGAAGTATTGGCTATTAAAGCAGGCTTTGGCGCATTTGTAGCCACTACTGGTCGGGTGGTTACAATAGCTGATAGACCAACTATATCATTCACATACTTAGCCCAGCGTTTAGCATCATCGATTTTTTTAAATCCACCAATTCGCGTTACTGTTTCATTTAAATACTTACATTTAACTGTCTTGATTTCTGATGGTAATGCTTCATGTAATTGCTTTTGATTTTCTAGTGTAGGACTGACTACTAGTAGAAGATACTCTCCCATAACAGGTGGTTTACAGGTAGTAATGGTTTTTTGGGAAAAAGCGGGATCAATTCCACTAATTAAGGGACTAGCTAAGAGAGAAACAATTGGTAGTATTGCTAATCTCTGTACAAGATTGTTATGCATGACCTGTGGGTAACAACTGTTATAAGTTCTATATATTTCACACAGCCGTTAATGATGCTAAAGCGTTGGGTATTGTAGTCGTCGGTGCGGAAAATTCACCAGTAATCACATATTCTAAACGCAGTTTTAACCAAGTAATAAATTGCGAGTTGGTAGAAATGATCGCTACAGGCGGTTTAGGAACTTTTGCCTTGATTTCAGCAAATTCTGGCGCTTCTAAAAAAGCAGGTTGTTTAACTAACCAAAAATCAATTTCTTTTTCTTGTTCGTGGTAGTGACGAGTGCGCTCTTTCAATACTTCCGCTAATGGCTCTTCTTCTAAAAGAAAGTGGTGACTAGCTAGAACATAATAGTATTTCATTTGCTTCCTTTACTGACTAATATTCAAATCTACGATGAGGGTATAGCGTATCCAACACTATACCCTAAATATCTATTTTTTAGTTAATCCCTGCAGCCAAGAGCTAAAAGGACAACTCTTTCCTGATTTTACACTACCGCTATCAGATACTTCACCTCCTGCTGTCAGCTTCTCTAAAAACAGGGCGTTATCAAAGTAATTTTCTAAGGAAATGATCTGTAAATCATCAGTAACCCTAGCAACGCTGATACCAGTAATTTCTACTGTCTCTCCTGTAGGTGGATGACCTTTATATTCACCCAGAAAATGTCCCCAATGTCGCCATTTGAAGGTGACGTTAGGTGGACCAGAGTAAACTTCCATAACTTCCCAAGGAAATCCTTGCGGAAAAGCACTATGAAAGATTTTGTGAGATGATGCAAAATTTTCCTCTGAAGCTTTATAATGTTCTGAATCAGCCATAAATGCATTATAAGTTCCTTTTGCACCTAATTCCCTAGCTGTCATTTCTTTACCACCATTGGTACTGACTCGGAAGCGATCGCTGACGACAGACAGCCATTGTTCTGAATCAACTTTAAAAGACACCTCCATTTCCAAAGTTTTGACCAAGTTTTGCACAATTAACTCTAAACTACCTTCTAGATGATGATAGATACTTTCCTTAGCCAGATTTTCCTTGGAACGACTGTAATCTGGGGGATTTTGATAACGCCATTGGACATCAGTCCCAGCAGCAATTACTTTGTCTCTATCTTGTACCCAAAGTGGTAAGTTATTTGGTTCTGTTGAAGTCATAGGAGTCTGATCTGAAAGGATTAACTTAGTTTTTCCGAATCCCGCAGTTATAATTCCCCTCTCATCGCCTGTTTCATCTCCCGTACTGCTCTCTCCATACCGACTAAAGCAGCACGACTAACGATAGTGTGACCAATATTCAATTCTTCCATTCCTGGAAGCTTGGCTACTGGATAAACATTCCAATAAGTCAGACCATGACCAGCATTCACCCGCAATCCCGCAATAAGAGCTTGTTCGCAACCTTGGGATAACAAATCTAATTGTTGCTGAATACTAGCTTTGTTCTTTGCATCAGCATACTTACCAGTATGCAATTCAATAAATTTCGCTTGTACTTGGGCAGATGCGTCGATTTGGGCTGGTTCTGCGTCAATAAATAAACTTACCGGAATCCCCACACTCTGGAGTTGATCGACTATATCTCCTATTCTAGCAATTTGTCCCACAATATCTAGTCCCCCCTCGGTGGTAACTTCTTCCCTTCTTTCGGGAACTAGGGTGACATAATCTGGTTTTATGTCTAGGGCGATCGCCAACATTTCAGCAGTCGCCGCCATTTCTAAATTGAAGTGGGTTCTGACCGTTTGGCGCAATAATCGAATATCTCTATCTTGAATATGTCTCCGATCTTCCCGCAAATGAGCAGTAATTCCATCTGCTCCTCCCAGTTCTGCTAATACCGCAGCTGCGATTGGGTCTGGTTCCACTGTGCGTCTAGCTTGACGGATGGTAGCGATGTGGTCGATATTCACACCTAATGTAGCCATGATGCTCCTGTTTCTGTATCTCCAGGAATCGATTTTACTGGAAATATTGCATTTTTTTCCATTTACTCCCCTGTTCCCCTTGTCTGACAATATCTATTCCGGTAACTTCTTCCGGTCTTTCAGGAACTAGGGTGACATAATCTGGTTTGATGTCAGAGCGATCGCCAACATTTCAGCAGTAAACCAACCTACGGATGTTAATATGGCACAACAGAAATCCAAAGTACAGCGAAAACTAAAACCAAAGTCCAAAAAACCAAAAACCAAAGCAAAACCAAAATCCGCATATGATTCTCCTTGGAAAGATATTCTGGAGATATACTTTGAGTATTTTCTGCAGTTTTTCTTTCCTGACATCCATTCAGCAATTGATTGGAATCAACCAATTGAATTTTTAAACAAAGAGTTGAAGCAGGTGACTAGAGATGCTGAAGTTGGACGGAGATATGCAGATACGCTTGCTAAAGTTTATCGCCTTAATGGTCAAGTAAGCTACCTATATATCCACGTAGAAATACAGAGTCAATGGGAAGCCAACTTCCCTGAAAGGATATTTTACTATAATACTAGATTATGTGAACAATACAATTCCATAGTTGAGTCATTAGTAGTTTTTGGGGATGATAGTATTGATTGGCGACCAAACCAATATAGTATTCAAGGAATTGGGATTACTAAAACTTTCACTTTTCCTTTTGTCAAACTGCTAGACTATATACAAAAATGGTCTGAGTTGGAAGCTAGTCGAAATCCTTTTGCTACGGTTGTTATGGTACATTTAAGGACATTAGAAACAACCAAAGACCGTCCAGCCAGGAAAGTATATAAGTTAGCTCTGATCAAGCGATTGTATGAGCAAGGTTTTTCAAAACAAGATATAATCAACTTATACAATCTCATTGATTGGGTGCGACTCGTTGGGTAGAAATTAGCCAACGTAAAAGAAGGTTAAGGGATTACCCACAGGGAAGGAATATTACTAACCCTGATAACTTTGAGACTGAGTAGGTGAAATTCCTACCCTCCAGATACAGGAGTGAAAGCATAACCCCTACGGTAGAGACTAACCATCAATCCGTAAAGCGGGGATAAATGGGGATAAACTGATAGCCTAAATTGGTGATACCTCTAGCATAGTTACCCACGACTAGGAGACGAACTCTTGTCCGAAGCATCGTTATGAGATACTTGCCAAATAAGGCTGAAAGGCAAGAACCAAAAGGTAAAGGTGAAAGTGAATGAGCAGATATTGCTATTCCAAATGCTGTTTACACTCCAATCGATAAACAGATGTATCCAAGAA
>Ga0116226_10003711_pt1 | contig 13458 bp, 8 predicted proteins | sample S1TSphfallax_FD_89692 | JGI IMG/M metagenome (GOLD analysis project Ga0116226, IMG submission 89692) | Host-associated microbial communities from peat moss isolated from Minnesota, USA - S1T2_Fa - Sphagnum fallax MG | ecosystem: Host-associated > Plants > Peat moss > Unclassified | place: USA...
AGGATGATGGACGCCCCCTCTATGTGCTGCACGACGGCCCGCCTTACGCCAACGGCGCGATCCATATCGGCCACGCCCTGGATAAAATCCTGAAAGACTTCGTGGTCAGGTCCCGGCTCGCCCTCGGGTTTGACGTCGACTACGTCCCCGGCTGGGACTGTCACGGCTTGCCCATCGAGTGGAAGATCGAAGAGGAATTTCGCGCGGGCGGCCGGCGCAAGGATGAGGTGTCGAGGGCTGAGTTCCGGGCGAGATGTCGCGACTACGCCGCCGGTTGGATCGAAGCCCAGGCGCGCGAGTTTCGCCGATTGGGCGTCCTGGGAGACTGGGATCATCGATACGCCACCATGGATTATGCCTCGGAAGCCGCGATCGTCGCCGAGTTTCACAAGTTTCTGATGAGCGGCCAGGTTTATCGCGGGTCCAAGCCGGTGATGTGGAGCCCTGTGGAACGCACCGCTCTCGCCGACGCCGAGATTGAATATCACGACCATGTCTCGCCGACCGTGTGGGTCAGGTTTCCGGTGCGCACCGGACCTGACCCGCTGGCGGGCGCTCACGTGGTGATCTGGACCACCACGCCCTGGACCCTGCCGGCGAACCGCGCCGTCACTTTTAATCCAAAGGTCGCCTACGCTCTGTTCGAGGTCCAGGCGGTGGAAACAGGCCTCGCTTTCGAGCCTTGGGCGGCGGTGGGTGATCGATTGATTCTCGCCGAGGCCTTGGCTGAAGATGTGTTTTCCGCCGCCAAGATTTCGCGCTGGAGCCGCATCGGCGCGGTGAATCCCGAGGGCCTGACTCTCGACCATCCCCTCGCTGGACTGGACGCCGGATACGCCTTTGCCGTGCCCATGCTGGCGGGCGATCATGTCACGGATGACGTCGGCACAGGCTTTGTGCACACCGCGCCGGGCCACGGCGCCGACGACTACGCCGTCTGGCTGGCCAGCGGGCGACGCGACATTCCTGAGACGGTCGACGAGAACGGCGCCTACTTCGAAGACGTACCGCTCTTTGGCGGGCTGAAGGTGCTGGAAACCGAGGGCAAGAAAGCGGGCCGGTTCGGGCCGGCGAACGGGGCGGTGACCGAAAAGCTCATTGAGGCCGGCATGCTCCTGGCGCGCGGGCGCGTTGATCATAGTTATCCGCACTCCTGGCGCTCCAAGGCGCCGGTGATTTTCCGCAATACGCCGCAGTGGTTCATTCGTATGGACGCGCCCTTGACGGAACCGGCGCATCGGCACGCGACCCTGCGCCAGACGGCTTTGGCCGCCATCGCCAAAACGGCGTTCTTTCCGGAATCGGGCCGTAACCGTATTGGCGGCATGGTTGAGGGGCGGCCTGATTGGCTGATCAGCCGCCAACGGGCTTGGGGATCGCCCCTGGCCATGTTCGTGGACAAGGCGAGCGGCGAGCCGCTCCGCGACGAGGCGGTGAATGCGCGCATCGTCGATCTGATCGCGAGTGAGGGCGCCGACGCGTGGTTCACGCGCCCCGCCCGCGACTTCCTGGGCGACCTTGATCCAGAGGCTTTTGAGAAGGTCGAAGATATCCTGGACGTGTGGTTCGATTCCGGATCGACCCATGCCTTCACGCTTGAGGGGCGGGCTGACAGTCACTGGCCGGCGGATCTGTATCTGGAGGGCTCCGATCAGCATCGCGGCTGGTTCCAGTCGTCTCTGCTGGAAGCCTGCGGCACCCGCGGACGTGCGCCTTTCGCGGCTGTGCTCACGCATGGCTTCACCCTCGACGAGAAGGGGGAAAAAATGTCGAAATCCCTCGGCAACACCGTCGAGCCGCAGACCGTGATCCAGCAGAGCGGGGCGGAAATTCTGCGTCTTTGGGCGGCTCTGGCGGACTATTCGGAGGACCAGAGGATTGGCCCGACCATCCTGCAGGCGACCACGGATGCCTACCGCAAACTTCGCAATACGGTTCGCTATCTGCTCGGCGCCCTCGCCGACTTCACGGCCGAAGAGGCTATCGACCTGGAGGCAATGCCGCCTCTGGAGCGGTTCATCCTTCACCGGCTCTGGCGCCTCGATGGCGAGGTTCGGGCCGCCTACGACCAATACGCGTTCGCCGATGTTGTGCGAGGGCTCGCGGATTTCTGCTCCAATGATCTGTCGGCTCTGTTTTTTGATGTCCGCCGCGACGCCCTCTATTGCGATAGGCCAACGTCGGCCCGGCGCAGGGCGTGCCGGACGGTCATGGATCTCGTCTTCGAGCGCCTGACCGTTTGGCTGGCGCCGCTGCTTCCTTTCACCATGGAGGAGGCCTGGGGATCACGCGATCCGGGCGCCGGACTGAACGCGATCCGCACGTTCCCAGATACGCCCTCAGCCTGGCGAAATGATGCAGAGGCGCTTCGCTGGGGCCGGGTGGGCGAGGTCACGCGCGTCGTCACGGGGGCGCTGGAGGTGGAGCGGCGCGAGAAGCGCATCGGTGCGGCGCTGGAGGCCGCGCCGCGCGTGCATATCGCCGATCCCGAACTGCTGGCCGCCTTCGAGGGGCTGGATCCGGCGGAGGTGTTCCGCACCAGCCAGGCAAGCCTGCTGCCGGGCGTCGGCCCGGTGGGGGCCTTCCGCTTGGAGGGCGTGGGCGCGGTCGCTGTCGAGCCGCTGCGGGCCGAGGGGCGCAAATGCGCCCGGTCATGGCGCATTCTCCCGGAAGTCGGTTCCGACCCGCTCTATCCCGATCTTTCCCTGCGCGACGCCGAGGCGGTCGCCTGGTGGGACGCGGGCCGCGAATGACAACGTCCGCGCGCCGCGCTCAGATCGCCTATGGCCTGGCCTTAGCGGTGGTGGTGGTCGACCAGATCATAAAATCCTGGGTTGTCACGCGGCTGGCGCCCGACCTTGGCCTGACCTTGCCTGTGTGGGGACCCTTGCGCCTGACTCTGGTTGAGAACAGCGGGATTAGTTACGGATTCTTCCAGAGCGGCGGTGGATGGTCGCGTTGGGTCCTGGCCGCCTTTTCCCTGGTCGTTTCGATCGGCTTGGCGATTTGGGCGCAGCGGGCGGAAAAATCCGTTATCGCCGTGGCCATCGGCCTTATCATGGGTGGGGCGCTCGGCAATATGATCGATCGGGTGGCGCGGGGCTCGGTGGTTGATTTCATTGACGTTCAAGCCCTGCATTTCCCGTGGGTATTCAATGTCGCCGATAGCGCCATTACGGTGGGGATCATTGTTCTGCTCGCGGAGGGGATGTTCGTGAGCAAGACAGGCCACGCATGAGCTTCCGACGTTGGCGCCTATCTTGGTAATGGGTTATTGGGGGGCGCGTCTGAGGGCCGGGGCGGCCTTTTCCTGAAGGAAAGCTTCACGTCGATGAATTCCAACCGCGTCGCCACGGCGGCCCTTCTCTGCGTTGTCGCCGGTGTCGCCGGATGCCAGTCCGCCTCACGGTCGCTGGGACTGACCAAGGTCACGCCCGATGAGTTTCGCGTCGTCACCAAGGCGCCGTTGGTGCTGCCGCCCGATTACGCCCTTCGGCCGCCCGCGCCCGGAGAGCCCCGCGCCCAGGAATTGCAACCAGAGAGCGCGGCGCGCACCGCGCTGCTGGGCCAGCGAAACGCTGAAGTGCGATCGGATGGTGAGAAGCTGCTGGCCAGCAAGGCCGGCGCCGACAAGGCCGACCCACTGATCCGCTATGTCGTCGATGACGAATTCGGCTCGGTGTCTCATAAGGATAAGAGTTTTGCGGACTGGGTCATGTTCTGGCGTAAAGGCCAGCCTGCGGTTCAGCCCGGTCTGGCGGCCGACCCCGCCGCAACCACTCCCGCGCCGATCGATCCGGCTGTGGAGTCGAAACGGATCGCCAGCCTCACCAATAATCAGCCGATCATTATCGCTCGAAAAGGCAGTTCGAAGGTTAAGCTGCCCGGTCTTTGATCGATCCGCCCTCAGGGCGGGTTTCTTGAAAAATCACGGTCATCCCGCGGATGACCCACCCCTCAACGGGAGAGCCGCTTGGCTCAGGGGTGATGCTGAAGTCCCGCTTGGCGCGGCAGGACTGCAAGCGGTCGGTCTGGCTCGTCTTGCAAGGCCTCGCCGGCCGGGACCGCCGTGCGCTTCGGCGCCTCCATGATCAACGAGCGGCGCGGGTCATGAGCGCCCTTCAACGCATCGACGAAGGAATCGCGCCATATTTTTACGTCCGATGTGCGCAGGCCCTCCATCAGTAACGACCAACGCCGGATGCGCTCGGCGCGATCCATGGAAAGGGCGAGCTTCAGGGCCTCGGACAGCTCCTCCCGGCTGAAGGGGTTGACGATCACCGCCTCGGTCATCTGGCGCGCGGCGCCAGCGAATCGCGACAGGATCAAGACGCCAGGATCTTCCGGATTTTGGGCGGCGACGTATTCCTTGGCGACGAGGTTCATCCCATCGCGCAGAGGTGTAACCAGACAGACCCGCGCCGCGCGATAGACCCCAGCGAGTTCATCTCTCCTATAATTGCGGTGGACATAGCGTATCGGTGTCGAATCCATATCGGCATAGGCGCCATTGATCCGCCCGCAGAGAGCGTCCACCCGCTCACGCAGATCCTGGTAGGCTTCCACCTCTCCCCGCGACGTCGGGGCGACCTGGAGATACAGGACATCCCGACGCAAATCCGGATTTTCCTCCAGGAATCGCTCGAAGCCGAGCAGGCGCTCTTCCAGCCCCTTGGAGTAATCCAGCCGGTCAACGCCCACGATCAAGGAGCGAAACACGCTGTGGGCCGCCATGCGGTCATAGGCGCGGTGGGCGATCGGCGAGGCGGACAGCGCCTGAAAATCCTCTACATCAAGGCCGATGGGAAAGACCTGGGCGCGCACCGACTTGCCAAAGGCGCTCAGGCGGCCGTCGCCCGACCAGCTACCCTGCGCCTCTCCCAACACATAGGATTCGAACGCCCACAGCCATTCATCTGTCTGAAAGCCCACCAGATCGTAGGAAAACAGCGCCTCCACAAGCTCACGGTTGCGCGGCAGCGTCGCCAAGAGCTGAGGCGCTGGCCAGGGAATATGCAGAAAGAAGCCGATGGGGTTCGTCACGCCCAGGCGGCGGAGCTCCCGGCCCATGGGAATCAGATGGTAGTCGTGGATCCAGACTAAGTCGTCCGGCTCAATGAGGGGCGCGAGGGTTTCCGCGAAGCGGCGATTGACCCGCTCATAGCCCTGGCTGAAGGATCGATCGTAGGCTGTCAGGTCGATCCGGTAGTGAAATAGCGGCCAGAGCGTCCCATTGGCGTAGCCGTTGTAATACTCCTGGTAGTCGGCTTCATCGAGATCCACGGTGACGGTGGTGACTTCCTCGATGCGTCGAAGTTGGATTTTTCCGGTGAATTCAGCGGCCGTCTCGCCGCTCCAGCCAAACCAAAATCCGGAATATTCACGCAAGGCCGCCGCCAGGGCCACGGCCAGCCCGCCGGCCGGCGCCTCACCCGGTTTCTCGGGGGCGTTGACGCGGTTCGAAACCACGATCAGCCGATTCATCGAACGGAACTCCACGAGCGGCTCAACAGCATGGCGCAGTTGATCAATCCCACAAGGGAGTAGGTCTGCGGATAGTTCCCCCAAAGCGTCGCGTCGGTGAGGCTGACGTCCTCCGACAGCAGGCCGGCGTGGTTGCGGCGACCGAGCATCTCCTCGAACAGGCGCCGCGCCTCATCGGTCTCGCCGATCAGATGCAGACCCTCAATGAACCAGAAGGTACAGAAGTTGAACGCGGTCTCCGGCGCGCCGAAATCGTCCGGACGGTCGTATCGCAGGAGGTTGGAGCCGCGGCGGAGATGCTGCTCGATCGCCTTCAGAGTGCCGTGGTGGCGCGGGTCGTCCGGGGTCAGGAAGCGCAGATCCACGAGCTGTGTGAGGCTTGCATCCAATTCGTCGCCGCCGAATGTCGCCGTGAAGTAGCCGGCCTCCGCGTTCCAGGCGCCGGCTTCGATGGCGGCGCGGATGGTGGCCGCACGGCCGTTCCAGAAGATCGCGCGGTCAGCCAATCCCATGGCTTCCGCCGCATTCCCGAGGCGGTCGCAGGCCGCCCAGCACATGGCGGCGGAGTATGTGTGGACGGCGGCCCGGGTGCGCAGCTCCCAGAGGCCCGCATCGGGCTTATCGTAGATCGCGAACGCCCGGTCGCCCACCTTCTCCAGCGCCTCGAAATCCGCCTGGGTCGCCGGGCGCAGCAGCCGCTGGTCGAAAAAGGCCTGGACGTTGGAGAGCACGATCTGGCCGTAGACATCATGCTGATCGTGCTCATAGGCCTGATTTCCGACCCGTACCGGACCCATGCCGCGATAGCCCGGCAAGGTATCAACCGTCCGCTCGGTCAGTCGGGTCTCATAGCCCACCCCGTAAACCGGCTGGATATGTCCGCCACCAGCCGAATCGACGATATTTCGAAGATAGCCGAGATAATTTTCCAGTATGTCCACGGCGCCCAGGCGATTGAGGGCCTGCACCACATAATAGGCGTCGCGAATCCAGCAGTAACGATAGTCCCAATTGCGCCCGCTGTTGGGCGCCTCGGGAATGGAGGTGGTGAGCGCCGCGACAATCGCGCCCGTTTCCTCATAGGCGCAGAGCTTCAGGGTGATCGCGGCGCGGATCACGGCATCCTGCCAGTCGAGGGGGAGCGCCAGGGTGCGCACCCATTCGCGCCAGTGCCCCACGGTGTCGTCGAGCATGGCGTTGGCGGTGGCCAGCACCTCGCCCTGAAACGGCTCATCGGGTCCCAGGAAGAGCGCCGCTGGGCCCTCAAGGCGAAAAGTGCGTTCGGCGAGGACGTGGGATACTGGCAGATTTGTCGTCAGCCGGAGGGTCACCTCCGAACCGGCGTACCGCACGTGGTTGGATCCGGAGGTCGTGGACGCCAAGGACGCGCCCCAATCCTGGGTCGGCCGAAGACGGATCGTCACGCGGGGGGCCCCGTTGATCGGGCGCAACAAGCGAATGAAGGCTGTGGGGCGAAACCCCCGGCCAAAGCGGCGGAAACGCGGAGCAAAATCCAGAATTTCCAGGCTGGCGCCCAGCCCGTCGGTGATCTGGGTGCGCAGCACGGGCGTGTTGCGTAAGTAGGCCTGTTCCGTGGCCACGGCTCCCTCAACCTCGATCGACCAGAACCCCTTGGCCGATGGATCGGCGGGCTCTTCCAGGCTGAGCAGGTTGGAAAATAATGGATCGCTGTCCACCCTCGGGGCGCAGCACCAGACAAAACACCCCTGCCGGTCGATCAGGGCGCTGATCGAGGCGTTTCCGATCGGGGCCAGATCCAGGTCACGCATGGTGCGCCGCGCTCAGGGTCCGGGTAAGCCACGCCTTGGCGGCCGCGACGTCCGCGAGGGCATAGTCAGCCCGCGTCGGGCGACGGGCGCCCACGATCACGCCAAAGCCGCCCAGAGCCTGCGCGGCCCTAAAGCCGTTCTCGTCGGTGAAATCATCTCCGATAAAGATCGGCGTTGTTCCGGCGAAGGGGGGCTCACCCATGAACGCCTCCACGGCGGTGCCTTTGTCCTGTCCAGGCGGAAACACCTCCACAACCATGTCGCCTTCCTGAACAACAAGGCCGAGGGCCGCGCCCTGCCGTGCGGCAAGATCACGGCAATCCTCGGCAAGCTCCGGCGCCTGGCGGAAATGAAGCGTGGCGGATACGGCCTTATCCTCCACCAGAATTCCCGGCCGGCCCTCCGCGAAGGCGCCGAAGGCCTTGACCGCCTGGCCCACGCGGCCCTTGTCCGCCGACCCGACGAGGACGCCCCCCGCGGTCCGCCGCACCAGGCCGTGCACCGCGGCGATCGCGGCGATGCGCCCCTCAAGCACCCGGTCGAGATCAGCAAGAGCCCGTCCACTGATAACCGCGAGCCGCCCGGAAAGGGCTTCGACGAGGTCATCCAGAAGTCGCCGGCGATCGGGATCAGGACCCACCGCATCGGGCGTCGCCATTAATGGCGTGAGCGTCCCGTCCAAGTCGGCGAACAAGGCCGCCCCGGCAAGGCGCGGGATCGGCGGGGAGGCAAGGGCGTTCCCCGCCCCGGGCGGCGCCTCTGAAACATTCATGATTTTCCCCTCGTCGCAAAAGGTCGTGCCCCTCGGTGGTCAACCTTCGAGGATGACTGAAACCGATGGATCCGAGCAGGGACCGGGTATCGCCGCGATCCGGCCGCCTATCCGCTGAAACTGGATATCCACGGAGCCGTCGCCGACCACAAGCCGATCAACGGTTAGCCGATCGAGCCCCTCCGGCAGCGTCGGGCGCACCACCCGCACCTCCCGTTGATCGGCATCGATGGAAAGGCCGAGACAGGCCTGGACCAGCATGAATGACGAGCCGGCCGCCCAGGCCTGGGGCCGGCAAGCCACCGGGTAGGCGATGGGCGGCTCATCGGCTTCGCGCGTGAAGCCGCAAAGCAGTTCAGGCATGCGCATATCGAACCGCCTGGATGCGGCGAACAGATCCGTCATCACCTTGGCGGCGCCCTCTCGTTCGCCGTAGCGCGACATCCCCATCACCGCGATGGCCGTATCGTGGGGCCAGATCGACCCGTTATGATAGGACATGGGATTAAAGCGGCTGGCTTCGGTGGCCAGGGTCCTCAAACCCCAACCACTATCGAAGCTTTTCGATAGCAGCTTCCGTGTGACCCGGGCGGCGCGTTCCGGACTGGGAAGACCGACAAAAAGAAGATGCCCGGGGTTGGACGATTCGGGCGCGCAGACTTCGCCGTGACCATCTATAGCCAGGGCGTAAAAACCTCGGTCTTCAATCCAGAAGCGCGCCTCGACCGCCGCGCGCATCGCCTCCGACCGCGCCGCCCAGGCCGCGCCGCCGGGCTCTCCGAGGGCGTCTGCCATGCTCGCCATGGCGCGCCAGGCGGCGAAGGCGTATCCTTGAACCTCCACCAGAGCGATCGGACCGGTGGCAAAGCGACCGTCGTCGTGGAAGACCGAATCCAGACTATCCTTCCAACCCTGGTTGGCGAGCCCGCTGGACGCCGCCCGCTGATAGGCGATGAAGCCTTCGCCGTTCGAGTCACCCTGTAACTCAAGCCATTTCACCGCGCGTAACAGGGCCGGCCACAGATCGCGCACGGTGGCCAGGTCGCCCGTTCGTTTCAGGTAGGCGCCGGCCAGGGCGATGAAGAGCGGCGTCGTATCAACCCCGCCATAGTAGAGCCCAAAGGGTATCTCCCCCAGAGTGGCCATTTCGCCGCCCCGGGTCTCATGCATGATCTTGCCTGGCGCGGAATCATCCACAGCCGAAACCCGCGTGGCTTGCCGAAGAGCGAGATAGCGCAGAACGCCGCGCGCCAATGACGGATCAAGCCAGAGGAGTTGCCAAGCGGTGATGATCCCGTCGCGTCCGAACGGTGTGGAGAACCAGGGTATGCCCGCATAGGGATAGGCGCCCGTGGAAAGGGTCGTGGTGAGCACCGCGACGTCGGCGCGGGACTGCTCAAGCCAGGCTCCAAACGCACCGTCGGCGGCGCGCAGTTGTGCGCCTTCGGTCTTGAACGTCTCGACCATGCGGTGCGCTCTGGCGATGGCATGATCAAAGCGGACCCGCGAGGGCGTCTCATCAGTGGCTTGGCCGGCCTCAATAAAGAGATCGATGCGCGCCTTGGGGGGAAGAGGAAACATGAAGTCCGACCGCCCGGCCGTGGCGCGCCATGGCGGTTCGGAGAAGCTCACCGACGCCCGACGATCAACCGCGTCGAGGCCGCGATAGGCGAAGAGCACGCCGCGCCCGGTGAGTTCCGGCTCGGCGGCCACGCCCCTCGCCATCCTGGCCACGCCCCGCACTTCGAAAATATCATGAAAGTCGGCCGCATATTCAAAGGCCAGGGGGAGCATCACCTCGTCCAACCCGAAATTCGTGAGGCGCAGGCGCTCGTATAGTCTCCCCTCGTGCAGACACCGTGTGCGTTCGACATGGATCACGCCACGCGGCGTTCCAGCGCCGCCGACCGGCGGGAGGGCGAGATTGCAGCCGTTGAAGGTGAAAACGGCGCCATCGCCGGACAGGCTGGAACTTAAGCGGGAGGGCCGTTTCGCCCCGATCAGGAGAGTGAACCGCGAAACGAGGCGCGTTCCGTCGCTAAACAGACCATCGGCCTCGCCACGGATATCTCCCCAGTGATCGGCCACCAGGAAGGTCTCGCCATCCTTGATAGCCAGGATCTCGGCGAGGTCGCCCTCAACCCCATCGGCCCCGGGCTCGAGTTCGCCGGCGACGGCAAGGTCATCCATGGATTGCGGAACCGTCAGGCGATTTGGGCGAAAACGTCCACAGTGTCGCTCGAGGGGAGAGCCGATGCAAGGTCGCCGCTAAGCGTCGACGGGGCGAGATCGGGCGCATAGGGATACCGTGCGAGCCGGTCAGCATAGAGATCGAGATATCCACGCGCCATGGCGGTGGCGGAGAAGCGCCGGTCAAACCGGCGCCGGATCTCTCGGCGGTCCAGGCGCAGGAGATCGGGCGCGCGGGCGACGGCCTGATCCTCACCCGCGACCACATAACCGGTAACGCCGTCATCGACGATCTCGCGAGCCGATCCGTGATCATAGGCGAGCACCGGCGTGCCGCAGGCCATGGCCTCAATCATCACCAAGCCAAACGGTTCAGGCCATTCGATGGGAAATAACAGGGCCGCGGCGCCGCCCAGGAAAGCCGACTTTTGATTATCGCCGATCTCGCCGATGAACTCGACCAGCGGATGATCGAGAAGAGGGCGAATCTCGGTTTCGAAATAAACCTTGTCGGCCGCATCGACCTTGGCCGCGATCTTCAGCGGCATGCCGAGACGCTTGGCGATGGCGATCGCCCGGTCAGGGCCTTTCTCAGGAGAAATGCGCCCAAGGAACGCCAGATATCCGCCGGGCTCCGGGTGGAAGCGATACAGCGCCTCGGGCATCCCGTGATAAACGGTGCCGGCCCAATTGGCGAAGGGCAGCGCCGCACGCTGGGCGTCGGAGATCGAAACCATCGGGTATCGGGGCCACGCCCGATAGACTTCCGGCAGGTCCTTCATGTCCAGCCGCCCATGCAGCGTCGTCAGGGTGCGCGCGGCGATCGCCTCGAAAAGCGGGAAGTGAATCATATCGACGTGGAAATGTAGGATATCAAAGCGATCCTGCTGCTGTCGAACCATGTTCAACATCGTCAGATGCGCCGCCAGATCAGACTTCAGCGGCGCGGGGTCGAGCCGGATCGACTGATCGCGAACAGGGACCAGCTCGGCCTTGGTGACGGCGTCAGCGCTGGAGAATAGCGTAACCTCATGGCCAAGATCCACGAGCGCGTCCGAGAGATGAGCGACAACGCGTTCCGTGCCGCCGTAAAGCTTCGGCGGAACCGCTTCATAAAGCGGCGCGATCTGCGCTATTTTCATGGGGCGAACTCCGGGGGCTGACGCTAGCAAACCTAAAGAGGCGCGCGGCGGCGCTTTAGTTCCCATAATATAATGACGCCAACGCCATGAGCACGATCAAGGCCTCGTGATGGTTCAGACGTTGCGCCGTGGCGCCAATGGATTGGGCGCAACATGCCCGATCCCTAGCGCGATGCATTGGCCTTGGCCCGATGACGGCCTGGCGCAGGGAGACTACCCGTGATCAGGCTGTTCGTCAGAAATGATCTTGCCGAAGACCTCGAACTGCCGCTGGAAGGTCAACAAAGCCACTACCTGACCGGCGTGATGCGCCAGAGCGTGGGTAGCCCACTCCATCTGTTCAACGGCCGTGATGGAGAATGGCGGGCGCGCATCGTCGGCGTCGCCAAGCGTCACGCAAGCGTCGTGGTGGAGACGCGGACGCGCCCTCAAATCGCCCCGCCGGATGTCGAGCTGATCGTCGCCCTGGTCAAACGCGGGCGCCTTGAGACCATCGTGGAGAAGGCGGCCGAGCTGGGGGCGAGGCGGGTCCGCCTCCTGATTACACAGTATACAAACGCCGACCGCACCAATGTCGGGCGTCTCGGCCTGATCGCGCTGGAGGCGGCCGAGCAGACCGGGCGCCTGGATGTGCCCGAGATACTCCCACCCGAGCCGCTCGAACGGATGATCAAGGCCTGGGACGGCTCGCGCCGGTTGATGTTCTGCGACGAGGCGGGGGACGCCTCGCCCATTTGGGAGACTTTGGCGGAGGGGTCGGATGCGCAACCCTGGTCGCTTCTGATCGGGCCAGAAGGCGGGTTCTCACCCTCGGAGCGCGAGCAGATTCGCGCCCTGCCTGGCGTGGCGCCGGTTAGCCTCGGCCCCCGAATTCTGCGAGCGGACACCGCCGCCATCGCCGCACTCGCCCTCTGGCAGGCCGCCCTCGGCGACTGGCGCCCTTGAGGTTTAACCTCCGGCGGGCCAAGTGACGACTGGGTTTAAGGGGTTGAGAATGGCCGGAACACCGGGCGACGAGGGGCCGCTCTCCCTTGACACGCTATTGGCCTGGTTCGACGCCGGCGCAAAGCCGGAAGCGGATTTCCGCGTGGGCGCCGAACACGAGAAATTCGTTTTCCATAGCGCCGATCACAGCCCGGTCGCCTACGAAGGACCGTCGGGAATCCACGCCCTTCTCGAAGGGCTCATGCGCTATGGGTGGAAGGGCGCCTACGAGGACTCGGATTCAGGCCCCGTTCTGATCGGCCTGTCCCGGGGCAAGGAGAACATCAGCCTGGAACCCGGCGGACAGTTCGAACTGTCCGGCGCGCCGCTGCACACGATGCACGACATCTGCGAGGAGACCGGCCAGCACCTGGAAGAGGTCAAGTCGGTCGCCAGCGCCCTGGGGCTCGGATTCCTCGGCCTCGGCTTCAGCCCGCTCTGGCGGCGGGACGAGGTGCCCGCCATGCCCAAGGGGCGCTACAAAATCATGCGCGAGTATATGCCCAAGGTGGGCGGCCTGGGTCTCGACATGATGTTCCGTACCTGCACGGTTCAGGCAAACCTGGATTTCGCGAGCGAGGCGGACATGGTGGCCAAATTCCGGGTGAGCCTCGCCCTGCAGCCCATAGCGACCGCCCTTTTCGCCAACTCACCGTTCACCGAGGGCAAGCCCAACGGCTTTCTGACCGCCCGGGCCAATGTGTGGAAAGACACCGACCCCGACCGCACGGGCATGCTGGGCTTCGTGTTCGAAGAGGGGTTTGGCTATGAACGCTATGCGCAATACGCCCTCGACGTTCCGATGTATTTCATAAAGCGGGGCGGTCGTTATGTGGATCTATCGGGCCGGTCTTTCCGGGCGTTCATGAACGGAACCCTGGCTGAACGGCCGGGCGAGCGCGCGACGCTGACTGACTGGGTCGATCACACCAGCACCCTGTTTCCGGAAGTGCGCCTGAAGCAATATCTGGAAATGCGCGGCGCCGACGCCGGCCCGTGGTCGCGTCTCTGCGCACTCCCGGCGCTTTGGACCGGCATTCTCTACGATCCTCCCGCGCAGGCTGCCGCCTGGGACCTGTGCAAGCATTGGACCATG
>Ga0116226_10003712_pt1 | contig 13456 bp, 11 predicted proteins | sample S1TSphfallax_FD_89692 | JGI IMG/M metagenome (GOLD analysis project Ga0116226, IMG submission 89692) | Host-associated microbial communities from peat moss isolated from Minnesota, USA - S1T2_Fa - Sphagnum fallax MG | ecosystem: Host-associated > Plants > Peat moss > Unclassified | place: USA...
GTACTCTTTACCGTGGCATACCCGATTCTCGCAATCAAGCAAGTCCAATGATGGCGTGGTTGCGTAAGCAATGGTTATTCGTCTTCATCGTGGCGCTGCCCACGGTAAGTGCCATGCTCTATTATGGATTGGTCGCTTCGGATGTCTTCGTTTCTGAGTCCCGGTTCCTCGTGCGCAGCCCACAGCACCAATCGACGACCGGCCTCGTCGGCGAGATATTGCAGGGTAGCGGCTTGTCTCATTCACAGGATGACACCTATTCAGTGCGCGACTACATCTTATCGCGGGACGCGCTAAAGGAACTCGATGCGAAACTCGATGTGCGAAAGTCTTTCTCGAGAGCGGACATCGATCTGCTGGATCGTTTTCCCGGCCTTGGGTGGAGTCGCAGCTTCGAGAAATTTTACCTCTATTACGGCAAGCACGTGGGGGTCGAATATGACCCGGTGTCTTCGATCTCGGTTCTGACGGTACACGCGTTCACGGCCGAGGACGCCTACAAAATCAACCGGTTACTTCTCGAAATGAGCGAGAGCTTAGTCAATACCTTGAATGATCGGAGTCGGCGCGACTTGATCAGTTTCGCGGACAACGAAGTCAAATTGGCCTCGGATAAGGCGAAGGACGCATCTTTGGCTCTCCTCAATTATAGAAGCAGCCAGGCGGTTTTCGAGCCCGACAAACAGGCCGTGATACAGCTAGAGGGCGTCGCCAAGATCGAGCAGGAACTCGTCTCCACGGAAGCCGAACTGGCACAGCTAAAAAAACTGTCTCCCGACAATCCGCAAATTCGTGCGCTCAACACCCGTGCCGATTCACTCCGTCTGGCAATGAGCTCAGAGGCGTCGAAAGTCACGAGTGCACAAGGCTCCTTCAGCGCCCGCGCACCAAGCTTCGAACGGCTCGCATTGGATGTGCAGTTTGCGGACAAGCAATTGGGGGTTGCCCTAGCGGAGCTCGAGTCAGCGCGTGCTGAAGCGCAACAGAAACAGCTTTACCTCGAAACGCTCGTCCAACCAAACTTGCCTGACAAGGCCATGGAGCCGAAACGAGTACGGTCGACTTTCACGGTTTTCATTCTAAGCGTGGTCGGATGGGCGATCACCAGCATCCTCATAGCCAGTGTTCGCGAACATGCGGATTAAAGAGTTTCCGTTCGTCCGTGGTCTAATCGTCCAAAGTCGTGTCCTGCACGCACTACTGATGCGGGAGCTCATCACGCGGTTTGGTAGGGACAACCTCGGTGTTCTATGGCTGATTGGCGAACCCATGCTGTTCACATTGGGCGTAGCGACGCTGTGGAGCGCGGCTGGTCTGCACCGCGGAAGCGGCATCCCAATTGTGGCGATTGCAGTGACAGGCTATTCCTCAGTGCTGATGTGGCGCAATGCAACAAATCAGTGCGGCGCTGGCATCGAACAAAACAAATCATTATTGTTTCACCGCAGCGTACTCGTAATTGATGTGTTTTTAACCCGCATTGCGTTGGAAATCATCGGCGCAACAAGCTCTTTCATAGTCCTCTCGTTTGTGTTCATTTACGTGGGTTGGATGCGAGCCCCAACCAATCTGCTACTCGTAATCTCAGGCTGGTTCATGTTGGCTTGGTTTGGAGCGAGTTTGGCGATGCTTGTTGGCGCCGCCAGTGCAATGTCTCCCCTAGTTCACCGACTTTGGCATCCGGTGGCTTATCTTCTGTTCCCCCTGTCGGGCGCCGCCTTCATGGTTGAGTGGCTTCCGAAAGATCTTCAATCAGTAGTTCTTTTGCTACCAATGGTTCATGGAGTGGAAATTATTCGAAATGGATTTTTCGGAACCATTGTACCAACGCATTACAGCGCAAGTTACATGGCCGAATGTTGTCTTGTGTTGTCGCTGTGCGGATTGTTTGTGGTGCGTGAAGCAAGTCGTCGGGTGGAATTCTAATGCTTTCACTGGAGCACGTGTCGAAAGTGTACGAGACCAGGCGCGGCCCACACAAGGTATTTAGCGACATAAGTTTCTCCCTGCAACGGGGTAGAAACATAGGGATCTTAGGCCGCAATGGTGCTGGTAAGTCGACCATGATTCGACTTATCAGCGGTGCTGAGAGGCCCACCACCGGCCGAATTGAACGGCGCATGCGCATTTCGTGGCCCCTTGCATTTGCTGGTGCGTTTGCTGTCAATCTGACTGGACTAGATAACCTGAAGTTCATTTGTCGAGTCTACGGAACGGACTATAAGCCACTGGTTCCGTTTATCGAAGAGTTCACCGAACTAGGGAAGTTCTTGCGTGAGCCAGTCATGCACTATTCCCATGGCATGATGACGAGGCTGGCATTCGCTCTGTCGATGGCCATCGAGTTTGATTGCTTTCTCATTGACGAGGCAATGGTTGTCGGCGATGTGAGATTCCACGAGCGCTGTCATTACGAGTTGTTCGAAAAGCGTAAGGATCGCGCTTTCATTTTGGTTAGCCATGACGCGGAGATGGTGAAACGATATTGCGAAAACGCGGTAGTGCTATCAGAAGGTCGCCTTTACACTTTCCCTGACGTCGAAGCCGCTTATTCATTCTACATGGGGAGTATCGCGCTGAAGCCCACACTTGCAGACAAGTAACGTTGAGTGATTTACTTGAAATCGAACACGGATGCGACACCCGGTTCGCTTGCCCGTCGATATCGATCGCTAGAGCAATGGGGGGCAGAAATTTGCTCTAACATTACAGTATCGTCAGAACGGTAAGAATGGGGATTAACGCCATCGAAGGCCGTGAACCGCGATTTTCCATGGTATTCTCACCGGCGAAGTGTTGCCGGGACAGTTGAAAGGATGCAACAAATTGGCATGCGGAAGCGCCAGCGCATATCGGAGTCTTGTGCATCGCGTCATGCTTGAACATGGCATCATGCTCTTGTCATTGAAAGCCGACGGTCGTCTTTGAACGCGTTCCTCACCCCCTGGCAGCATCTTTAATGGATCACAACCAAGGAGAGATTAAGGAATCTATCCCCCAATGGATGCGAGAGATCCTAATCTGCGTGCATTGCGGCCATGACCGGCTGGCACACACCGAGGATGCGTTCTTATGCCAGACATGCAACTCCAGCTTTCCAATCGTCAACCGCGTTCCAATGTTCTTGCGGCCAGGCTGCATGTACGATGCGGCGGCCTCAATTGCTGCAAACCTAGGTGGCGTTGACGTTCGAGACGTAGAACGTGCGTTCGGATCGGCGCTCCGCTACCGCATGGACGATTACTGGCTCCGATCAGAGTTTTCGCACATCGTCGAACGTTATCCGCTACCCGCAGACCGAACGAATGGCCCGACACACGAAAACACTGGTCATGTCCGACTGCTCGTAGATTATTTCAACCCAGACTTTAAGAGCGGCGAGCCAAATTATCGATCCTTTCGCATCAGAAACGAAACCGGCAAGATACTTGCGAGTACGGGTAAAGAACCATTCCATATTTCTTACTGGCTGACTGACTCAACCGGTAAGAGACACGAGGGAGTCCGGTCAAAATTTCCTATACCTCTGTTACCAGGCAAGGACCTCACCGTACCCGTTCTAATTGAAGCCCCGAACGTCTGCGGGGTATACCAAATCGATGTTATGCTAGTGCAAGAGTTTGTAGGATGGGACCAAGCGGCACCAATCTACAGAGGACTACTCAACTCTCTTGAGGCATTACCGCATCGGAATCTGGTTAAATCCCCACACAATGGATCATTCGTTTTCGAATTGGATCTTGAATACTGCGGACAAGTACTCAAGAAAGCCGCAGAAATGGCGATAGATGAAGCGAGTTCCGGCCCTCTTACGATTTTAGAAATTGCCTGCGGTAGCGATCCCCAGACCCTGAGGCACTACCAGCCGAACTCCCACGTTGTTGCTTGTGATCTTGCCTTTCCCCAGGTGCAGCTTGCATCTTTGAGTTGGTCAAAAAGGGAGGATATTCCAAACGAACGATTTACATTCGCCTCCGCTGACGTATTTGATCCCCCGTTCAGATCTCAGTCATTCGATATGATCGTGGTGTGCGCAGCCTTACATCACTTCGTTGACGCTACCTCGGCGCTCAAGACGCTTTCCGCATTGCTGAGACCACATGGAAAAATTATCTTGTTACGTGAGCCCGGGAAAATGGCTGTAGACGATCCTACCTTCGTAATGGAGCTTACAAACGGTTTCAATGAGCAGCAATTTGAACTGTCAGAATACGACGTTATGTATCAGCGCGCTGGCCTCGTCCCGTGCTATCAGCAATTAGATTTTGACTGTTCTTATAAGGCCATATTGGCTCTTCTCAAAGCAAATATCGATGGTAATCAAAAATAACGTTCGTGTTAATTGAAGGGAATAAAATGAATCTGCCACGGCTGCCAGTGGCACTCTGGGCTGGCAGGACTATGTTATGGAAGCTCATTGACAGTGAGATCCTCGTGGTTATGCCGTGATGATTGGCGCAATCGCGGAACACAGGAAAATTGAATCGGTTGAGCAGTTGTTGGCTCTTCAGAACGAGGATTTTGTTCGATGCGCTTATCAAACCATACTCGGCCGCCCACCTGACCCGAAGGGCTTTGCGGGTTATTTGAATCAGGTACGCCGAGGCGCAGACAAGAAAAAAATCATCTACGTATTGGCCACATCACCGGAAGGTCGCAACCGCAATACGCTGCAATTGTCCGGTCTGAAAGAGATGATCGAAGTTTTTCGAAGCGCCCATTCGTCGTTTCTTTCCAAGGTACTGTCAGGGTTATTTGCGAACGCCCTGCGGCCGATTTTAGAGCGATTCGATGAGGCTGAGAACCGGCTAGATAAACTCAACGATCTGCTTACCCGTCGATTATCGGATCTTGATGCCGCTGAGACTCACCGGAATGTTGAGACAAATGGGACCGTACTTCATTCGGCCCAGGGTATTGAACCCACGAAACCTATAGTGACCGCTCAACTCCGGGAGGACGCCACCGGTACAATCGGTAGCCCGCCGATCTACGCGGTACGGTCGCGTTTGAACCGTCGGCGCCAAAATCTTGAGCGAGCCTTTGGACGAGAGACGGTAACCGACAGGTTCTTTCAAACAATTTTCTTTTCAATGCGCCTAGTTGCGGACAGCAGAACCGTTGTAGGTTTTCTGATAGAAGATCAGATAATTGCCCGATGGTTGTTAACCGGACCCTCCCCGGCTAGCTCTTTCGGAATACTATCCACTCAGCTAAAAGCGCTCTACTACTCTTGTTTCGACTGCTCTCTTACGCGTCGGTCAGGGGCAGAGATGGCTACATGCAACAGCGCTGCACTACGGGCGTTATCCGCACCCATTTGGCCCACCTCCTTCACCAATGTCCCAATAACGGCTTTCATGCTATGTGCCATTGACAAACGCCATGGAAAATCTTTCGATTTCCAGAACGCAAATAAAAGGGATGGCATCTGCGCGGATTATTTTCTTCGGTTGGTGCCGCACTATGGCCTCCAGCGATACGTGACATTGGACCAGCGTCGTGCTTTGGCTCAACCAGCAGATGGGAGTTGGGAAGGAAGGGTTTCTCTCCTTCAGTCTTGGGTTCTAGACAGCGACGAAGATCTCCGAAGGAAATTCGCTCCGCTTGACACTCCCGCTTTAGCCGCCTTCGTGAACTGGTTTAATGACATTGGGGTCTGGGATAGAGGATTGGACTATTGCCTTTCCGAGGAAAAATTGAGCGAAGGTCAAATGCGTATCACACGCACCAAGGAAGGTCACGACTTGGTTATTCCCGCTTACTTTGGAGCCAAGAACCTCTTGCCAGAAGATCTAGGTTTTGATGACACAGAAGACTGGCTGCACGCGCTCGTACAGCGACGGCGAAATGATACGAATCTGCCTTCCCGAATCTTCTCATCATCCGTCCTTGCATACATTGCAAATGGAAGCGTGCGAAAGCAGCACGTGCCGAAACAAACTACGGACGTTGCTTATCGATTGGGAACCCGGTCCGTTCGACCTGGCTGTATGTTGACCTTCTCAACGCTTGGTAACGGGATCCGACATTTAATCGGGCGAGGGTGGAGCCAACCAGAAGATACACATGTCTGGACAGCGGCACATATGGCTTTTTTATCGATCGATCTTGATTCGTCAGTAGTCGACAGTCTGGATTTGTTTGTTGAATTCAATGTGGGTCAGCAGCCACAGGCTCGGGTCACCATCAGTTGGAATGGGCGCATAGTTGAAACGATTTTCCTAGAATCGGACATCGTGACGACCGTGACATGCTCCCTCGGAAAGGATTATAAAACAGGTGGCGCTTGCAACCTTCTATGCTTCGGCATTGACCAATTGTTTAAACCTAGTGACCGCGGTGGTAACGACAATCGCACGCTCGGCTTGGCGCTCCATCGCCTCTCCTTGCTTCACCGATGACAAACGTCCCGCACCTCGAGTCAGAAAGCCGGACGATCCGGCTGCCATTGGGTAGAGACCCCGACCAATTACGCATTTTTGTAATTCGTGGTGATCTAAGGAGCATTACTGGCTACGGCAGGGCCACGCAGGCACTCGCCAGATTACTTTCCGAACGATTTGAGGTAATCGGAGTCGATCTTCATCCCAACCCAGCCGACGCGGGCGGACATTTTCCGTACCCAATCATTCAGGACAGTGAGATTCCCAAGTATATTGTCGGCGCAAAACCACCTCCAATAATTCTTACCTATTCCACTCCAGACACGTATATTTACTACCCTGGAGCAATAAATATCGGAAGTCTGTATTGGGAAACTGAGGCGATACCATTCAAAGCGAGTTGGAATGAATTCGTCCAGTGTATGGACTATTTTTGGGCGCCCACAACATTTGTAGCGGAATTTGTCCGCCGATGCGGATACACCGGTCCTATTAGCATTATAACGTGGCCACACGACCTTCAGCCAATCACGAATTCCGAAGAAATCTCCGGGCTTGAAGCTGATTTCGTTGCCACAATGACAACGGCACCCAATCCGCCCAAGGTCCCCCTCAGCAAGCTCAGGAATAGAAGCGGCCACATTTTTCTTGCGATACAGTCCTTGGCACCTAGAAAAGGTCTCCCGATTTTATTGTCGGAATGGCGTGATTACGTCGGGTCAAGATCAACCGAGGATCTGCTATTACTAAAGTTACGCTTTATTCATTCTTCGCGCATTAGAGAGAGCCCTATCGCGCAGCTGAAAGAGATGCTTCAGGACGCGGGTTTTCGTCACGGGGAGTCCGTAAGCATTGCCATAATCTCGGAAGATCTCAGCGATAACGCAACGCAAGCTCTGTACGTGCTGGCTGATGTCTGCATAAGCGCGAGCTATGGCGAAGGATTCGGTGGATCGGTTGCCGAGGGGCTTTGTCACAACCGTTTGGTCATTGCGCCGCGCCATACCGGCATGAGTGATCTGCTGTCTCCTGACTATCCTTTGACGGTTCAACACATGTCTCGTCACGTGGCGTTAAGAGGCCTAACGGGTATATATCCCTACTCCAGCCAGTGGCGATTGCCAAGACGAGGCGGATTACGATCTGCAATTGAAGCATTCAGCGCGATGTCGCATGACGATCGCAGAATGGCGCTCAGTTCCGCGAGATCTTATTTATCCACTTTCTGCTCAGAAGGCTCGGTACGCACGTCGCTATCCGCCTTTTTTGAGGCCTTGAATGTAGCCGAGGCATGTGAATGCGCCTAATCATTGATTTGAGCCCCTCGGCTATCAACCGCACGGCCATGTATCAAATTTCCCTAGATATCGCCGATACTCTCCGCGACGAGACGGTTGCCTTTCAGTACTTCGGCAAGACTTTCAAGGAACGACCTAGCTCTAAGGAGTTAGAAAACGCAAAAACGGGATTCGGCAAACTGATTGGGCTAGCGGAGCAAGGTGATATGCAGGCCGCGAAATCTTTTCACCGTTCACTTGGTTCGGGTACCCCCCGAAGCGTCCCGACGTTGTACCTTGATCCGTTATATGTATTATTTGGCCCACTTACTGCGAATGATGCTGTTCTCCTACTCGATTTATCGACCATCTCTAATCCGGAATGGCACGGCGCAGCGGTGGGACGGTTGTATGATGTCGCTTTCGCGAGAATTGCAAGAGAGCGACCGAGACTCCTAGCCATCAGTCAGAATACATCAGATACCTACGCTGCCAATTTTGGATACCCAACTCAACCGATTAAAGTAGTGCACCTTTATGTTCCGGAACATCTTCGCGTTGCAGCGGAGCGGACTTCGAAGCTGTATTCGCCAAACCCCTATTTTTTATTTGTCGGAAGTTTGGAGTCGCGAAAGAACGTGGTTGGCGCAATAGAGGCCTTTCGGATGAGCGACTTGGGATCGAGCGGCTACAAATTGTTAATTGCTGGCGGCCAAGGTCACGGAAGCGACACAATTCAGAGGTTGGTCAATGCCACGCCACACGTCCATCTGTGCGGGTTTGTCGACAACGAAGAACTTCACGCACTATATGCGGGCGCGACCGGATTCTTATACCCATCATACCTCGAGGGTTTCGGCGTGCCATTATTGGAAGCACTGTTGTACGGTATCCCATCAATAGCTTCGGTAACGGGCGCCTGTCCAGAGGTGGGTGGTGACATGGTAAGGTACGTGGACCCGGACGACCACGCAACCATTGCAGAAGAACTGCTGCGTATTACAAGATTGTCGCATGCGGACCGGTCATTGATAGGCGAGCGTTGCCGCAGTTGGGTAAATAGCCACTTTCGTTACTCTGATTTCCAAAACAACATTCGCAGGGCGGTGCTTACGGATGACTGACCGCCAGACGCCAATGAATACAATCGGTACGCCGCATATGCGCCGCCAATTGCGCATGTTGGCTGCGGCCGAATCCACGGCCACGGAGTTACTACAAAACCTAAGCGCTGAAGATCGTGAATTCTTTTCTCAACCTGGAGCCGCTCTTTTTCGAAAAAACATCTTCATTCTAGAAGAAGGCTCAAGTCCCGTGCCCGACGGACAAAGTCTCGCCTATTTTGAACTTGTGCAGAAGCTGTGGTTCGAAACAGTTGGCCGCGAACCGCGACAATCACCCAGCGAATTTCTCGCTTCTACCTTAGAACTGATACACCATCTAATCATCGAGGCCAACGTTGTCGAACGGCGGCTAACACAACGCTTGGAGGCAAAGGAGTGAAGCTTGCGATAGTAAAGCCGGATCACCTTGGAGATCTTGTCTTATCGTCGCCAGCCATCAAGGCTCTTGCAAAATTATTTCCAGATGTATGTCTGTTTGTTTCGAGTAAGACTAGCGTGCTTGCCAAGTACCTTTTCCCAGATCTAGAGTTGCGGCTCATGGATCTTCCCCACCTTTTAAAGTCTGGCGGCATTACGAAAATCCCTGACCTCACTGAGTTTGACTTGGTGCTATTTCTACGCAGAGACGGAATCATCACACCAGAATGGGCCCAACTTCGTACCCGCGAGTTTCTAATGCCAGAGGAATCGCATGCGCATCATCAGAGCATACTTGACTACGCCGTGGCCTGCGAGGTCGTGCCGAGTTACGACATGGACGCGTTGTTTTACGCTGAACGTCTTGATTTCGTTCGCACGAAGGCACTAAATCCACCTGCAAAAGTTGGGCTGTCGATTGGTTCTGGATTTTATACAAATGCCTGGCCGCTAATTCGATGGATGGAGACCGCTCAACGGCTTCAAGCACAAGGTATCGAAATCTCCATCGTGGGTGGCTCCGCCGAAATTCCTGTCGCCAACTATTTAGCACGTAAGCTGGGAATATGTCGGGCCAATCTTATAATCGGCAGCAACGACTTTGTCGAGCTGTTCCAGAAACTCGACCAACTTGATCTGGTAATTGCTTCGGACGGTGGTACGGCTCATCTCTGCTCATTAAGTGTTCCGACCTTATCTTTATTTGGATCTAGCCCTATTAAGCGCTATGTTCCATTCGGTCGGTGGAATCGTACCATCAGTCTGGGTCTATCGTGCTCTCCATGTTGTCAATATGCGCGGCGTGAGGTTAATGGGTGCCTAAGCGTAGAGTGCATGAGCGAAATGGATTCCGAAGATGTTCAGGCGGCTATGAAGCACACCCTCCAGCCTCAATCCCGCTCATATTCGCTTGATCTTGGACGTGGCCGTACACTGTATGTTGGACTAAGCCACTTGAACCAAGTGCAAAAGATCGCGACGCGCAGATTGGAGGCAGAGGCATGGTCGAATTAGACAGTACGCATGCTTCTTCAGGTAACAATCGGCCTGATCAGATTGAATCAATGCTAATTCATCTTCAAACAGCAAGAATTGCCTTTGTTAGCGCAGTAATGCAATTTCGATTTGCTCCTGTAAAAGAGCATAAACGCTTGACCCGTCGGGCCACGATAGCTTTTTTTAGACTGCAAAGATCAACACAAGCTGCCGCGAAATTACTTGATGAACCTGTGAAGCTAAATCGCAAAGAAGAAACCTCTATTTCGCACAATCTAGATGATTGATTGGCAGAATTGGGGGAAGCGAAAATGCTTTTCGATTGACCACCTAATTCCACGCCGCGAAATATTTGCCTATGCCGGGTGCGCACACATCATGTGTTCTATTTTTTATGACTTCCGGTGACAAAAAGCAAGACGGTGTGCCTCGTTTAGCATGGATCCGGGATTTTAGAACGCGCTATTACTCTTCTCGACGGGCACATCAGACCGCGGAAGACCATGTTAGATCTGCGTTCCTTTATTGAATTTTTACCATATTTTGAATTGACTGGTAAACCCTAAATCTGCATAGGACAGACATGTCGCGCAAATTCAGGCTGGGCTTTTTGGCGTCCTTGGTGCTGACGTTGGCTTCAGGATTTGGACTTATACAAAGATCCGCGGCATTCATCGGCAAGGAAGCTGAAACGATTGACGGGGGCGTACATACCGGGAATGAGGTGGAAGTGGTATGCGCAAATCGCAGCGGAGACGGCGCCACGATTCAGGCTGCGGTTGATAGCGGCAGTACCGTACACATAGTCGGTCATTGCCATCTGGATTCTAGCGTCTGGTTTCGAACTCCAGGGCAGATGATCCACGGGGACGGCAGAACTATTACGGTCATGCATGTCACGAACATCCTACCGATTGGCGCGTTTGTGTTTGCGACAGCAGAGACGGGACCGATCATCAGCGACATCGGATTGGTGTTTTTCCAACCGGATACGTCAGTTCGGCCTGGCCTTGTCGACTATACACCAGCAATTTATGCAGAAAACACTCCTCGATTCAAACTGGAAAGGCTGCGTATAACCGACGCTATGGTAGGAATAGATGCCTCCGGAAATTCTGGCGGCGCCGTAATCGACGATCTTGAAGAAAGTGCTTTTTCCATCGGTATTTTGATCGACGGGAGCGAGGACACGATTCGAATTCATAATTGGCACTTTTTTCCCTTTGTAATAACCGAAAAGCAACGAAACATTTGGAACGCCCCACTGTGTGTCTATCCCGCAAAAAAATGTGCGCCTCAGAGCACTGCAGGCACCGGAGGTCCCATAGGACTTTACTCAGGAAGAATGGATGACTTGGATCTCAGTGACAGCCTTTTTCTCGTGGGTCAGTCGATTGTATTTTTTGAGGGAATTTCTGGTGGTACTTTCGGCTCAATTTCTAACACTGCATTTGATACCTACTCTGGCATTACGGAATTTTCGGGGCAAGTTACAGTCAGCTCTTCGTATTTTTCGCTTGCGGATAGCCAGCATCAGGCAATCTACGTAGCGGGCGGACTATTGCAGTGCTCATCCTGCAGATTTTTGAGCGCCAATAATTTTGATCAACTTGCTGTGGTTGATCAGACCGGTGGGAATCTTGTGCTTAGTAACGTATTCATGCAAGCAGGATCCGCAGACCCCATTTTTATCAGGATCAACGGTGGAGGAACTCTGTCAATCACTACCTTACAGTTTTATTCCGCAATGGCCACACCTAGAAACCCGAAGTTCTGCTTCGGATGTGATGCTGGGGGTGAAATCGTTCTGGCTTCGGGAATATCGCCAGACCATTACTCCGCGATTAAATCCGGAGTAATGATGCATGTTGGATTTGATGGATACCTCAGGCTGATTGGTAATAATCTCTTTACCGGGTGGCATAACGTCTGCCCTTCGACCGCAGTTCACGCTCTGTATGCGAACAATGGTACGCGTACAACCACGAGCTGTAATTGAGGGGTTAATTCTCCGGTCCCAGCGCATCAACCCAGCATCAAGGGCTGCTGAAATACGAGAAATACCCCTAGGGCGCCGCCATGGTTGGTGAACTCGGTGAAAACCCGTTCCACCCCGCCCCGCTGCAGGATGAACATCAATTCGCTAAGGTTGTAGTAATTCATCTGCATTTCCGGATCGATCAATTTTTCGTCGAAGGAGTATGCGGGTGGCCGCCGCATTCCTATCGCACCAAGGATACCCAGTGCTTTTTTTGATGAAGTTCGCAAACGGGACCACAGGCCATTGGATTGAGCCGCGTCTTCCCGGGGCTCCGGAACGACGCCAAAGGTGCTTTCGTACTTGTCCCATCCAAATGTGACCTGAATGATTCCGCAGCCTCCGGGTCGTACGCGCTTGACGAGCTCCGAAAAAATTGCCCTTCCCCGCGGGACCTCCAAATGCTGCAGCACCAAGCAAGAGTGCACAAGATCGAACTGACCCGTGACGGCGGAAAGTGTATCGTCAGACCGGACAAGGGTAACGTTAGCGCATCCTTGGCTTTTGCAATTCATTCGGGCCTCATCAAGCATGGCGTCTGCGACGTCCACGCCGACTACTTCACGAGAGTGGGCCGCAAAAGGAATCGACATGCGACCCACTCCGCATCCAAAATCCAGTATTCTTTGTGGCGCAAAGTTCGGGTCTACGTATTGGCGACACATGGCGAAAACTTTGTCTACCGTCCACTTACCGGATTCGAAAAAAACGTGCTTTGCTTCTGGCGTGAGAACGGCGGAGCGAAACTTCGGGTTGGTGAGCACGGCATAATAGGGGTCGCGTACGCCCCATGCCTGCCATTCCGAATCGGTCGTCATTTTTTGGTTCAAGCCCTCCCGGGCTCGTAAGTGATTGATCCGTGACTATAGCCGATATTGTACGTGTGAATATTCAATGGAAGCCCATCCGATGTGATTCGCCATTGGCGAAACGCTGTTTTCTTACGTGGCAAAAGCGCTCCTTGACATCTGTCTTGCTCGAGTCATACCTTCGGCCGATGTCACGTTACGCGAAACTTTGCCGTCCGTTGAGAAATATGATTGCCGGCTCACCGGTCAATGGCTCGCCTAAAACCGACGACCTGCAACACCGACTACTCGAGCGGCCGTCCCGCGAGGATGTGCTACATGGCTTTCGGCTCATCCTTGGCAGAGAGCCGGAAGATGAGAACGCCATCCGGGCGCACATGCAAGTGCCGACTGTGGCCGAACTACGGCA
>Ga0116226_10003713_pt1 | contig 13456 bp, 17 predicted proteins | sample S1TSphfallax_FD_89692 | JGI IMG/M metagenome (GOLD analysis project Ga0116226, IMG submission 89692) | Host-associated microbial communities from peat moss isolated from Minnesota, USA - S1T2_Fa - Sphagnum fallax MG | ecosystem: Host-associated > Plants > Peat moss > Unclassified | place: USA...
ATCAATCGCGGCAAGCCCGTTTGATCCACTCGTAACTGGCGGCGCAACGGGTTTAGCACTGCCTAATCCTGGCTCGGTGTATGCCGTTCCAGGTAACGGCGTCCCGGCATTAGGTGACAGTCCTAAATCGTTAGGCTGTCCAGGCCCAGTTTGATCAATTGCGGGCTGATTATCATTGACCGGCGCGACAGTCGCCGCCAAACCGCCAGGAGCTGTAACCGCTTGAGGCGGCGGCGGCGATTCCTGGATATCGCCAGTATTAACTTGCGGCGGCGCTAAACCAGATTGAGAAAAAGGCACAACATTTGAATAATCGCCTAACGCGCTAGGATCAAATAAAAGCCCATTTGCGTCCGGCACATTGCCGCCGTCATCGTAGCGCGGAACCTTGCCTCCGCGCGCGAGACCAAGGTTATCCCCCATGTCTTGCATCGCATCATTGAAGCTGTCTCCTAATGATGAGTTTTGAAAAGCAGTTCCTAAGCTTTTTAGCCCCGATGTAATTTGATTGTTTTGATTTGCGGCTTGGGAATTATTATTGCCGCTGTTCATATTTAAACTTGGCGCCTGCATATGCGTTCCAGGCAAACTAACAGATGGAACATACCCGCCAAATTGAGGATCAACCGGCATAGCATATGGATAGGAGCCAACCGTATCATTAATGGCCGCACCGCCTAATCCGCCTCCTATGGCCATTTTAGGTTTAACTGCACCACCGCGATTAAGAAATAGGCCCGCAAGCCCTATTCCGGCTCCTAGAATAGAATTAGCCGAATTGCCCTGCGTTGTGCTGGTGCCGTAAGAAGTCGAGCCCATATTTGGGCCAGTCGCATCCGCAATCCCGGCCAGCCAAGAGGCTTGCTGATAAGGAAAAGCCAACTGATTTTGATATTGCTGGTAATTAGCCGTATCCAAAGCCTGAGATGTTTGTTGTTGTTGAGTTCCTACGCCATATTGAGCCTGTCCACTCGCTAAGCCGGTATTTGCAACTTGCGAACCAAGACCGGCTTGTAATTCCGCCGCTGGAAGGTACTGAGCCCGATTTGCTTGCGCGGCTCCGAGGTTTACTTCTTGCTGATTATTTGCTTCTCCTAACGCCTGCGTATAATTTTGATTATTGAGGTTTGCTAAAGTCGAATTTGTGGCGAGAGCTTGCTGGTTGGCAAGGTTTCCAGCTGCAACGCCGTTACGATCACCGCCAAATGCTCCCGACCCAATCGCTTGCGATGCTAAGGCTTGATCTTGTTGTTGATTAGCATTATTAATATTGGCCATCGTTGAATTGATGACCTGAGATTGATACGGGCTTTCATATTGAGAAATTGCATTAGCATCAACCGGCGTCGCATTAACTTGTTGTAAACTTGCACCAGCTAACCCAGACGCGTTATCAATATAAGGTTGCTGCGATTGTTGAACATTGTTAATCGTTGCTTGGCCAAGATTTTGTTGCGAATTCGTAGGCGCAACAAGCTGTCCCGTATAAGCTTGATACGGGGTCTGCGCAAGACTTTGCGCGGTTCCTAAAACCTGATTATAAGCAGACATCGCAGCAGCATTGGGCGTCGTTGATTGCTGCTGTGTTTGCTGAGAAGTCGTTTTAGACCCCAAAAATAATATCCCTTATCACGCTGCCGCTCTATTTAATTGTGGTGAATAAACAAAAAATTCACCCGCCTTCGGAAGCATCCGCCCATATAATTTAACTTTGGCTTCCATGCGAATATTCGATAAAACGCCTATTGTAAGATCCAAACCAGTTTCGTCCGCGCATTTCTTAGCAAACTCAATCAATGGTTTCGCACACGATGGACGGCGATGATCGGGGTGACAAAAATTAAATAATTCCAGTAATTGCAAATCATCAGAATACCATACTGGATCAATCAAAATACAGATTGCGCCGCGCAAATCATTTTGATTGCCTACAACGCCAATAATTCCCATTTGCCCCGCTAAACAGCGCCGAATTACATATCTGACTTTTTCAATATTAAGCGGATGCTGGCCGTTTTCTTCATGCAGCATCACGCATAAATCCATAACCGCCTTTTCATCTAAAGGCGTTGCAATACGCACTTCGTTCAATTCAATTACTTTCGTGCAGGTCCAGGTAATTTTTTCAATGTTTTGACATTTTCGGCGCGTATTTTTTTTACAAACGCATCAAGAATGGCATGACCGCGTTTGATGTCACCGTCGCCAAGTTTTGCAACCGCTTCAGGCGGAATCACATATTCCCCGCCAGCGGCAATGATATCAACGCCTTCTTTTTGCACTAAACCGCCGCCCGCGCGTTTTTTTGTGCCATAAGGGCCACTTGCGGCAGAACCGTAAGGGCCTTTGTTAAACATCTGTTCTAAAACTTTATGACCTGCTAATGTATTTCCCTCCGCGCCCGGAACAGCCGATACAACATCCGCCGGGACGACATAAGAGTTTGCCGGAACCGTGATATGATGCTTATCTGTCCTGCCCCCAACGGGCGATAAAATCGGGCCGGTAAAAATATCATCACCCATAATATGGAATCTTTACCGGGTTGCCATCAACTATGACCGTCACGAAACCAATAGGATTGCTCGGCAATGTTGCAGTTCCGGCAATGGCACTTGTTGATGTTCCGGTTTGAGACGGAAAAATGTTTGAAATGGTCTGGTTTAAAGCGCCAATTGCGGTCACTACGTTTTGAACCGCCGTTGTAATGATTTGAAGTGACGGAAACGAACCGCTATTGCCTGAGGACGGATCAGCCATTTATCATTGTCTCCCGTCCGGCGCATATCTGAATTTACATCCGCCCAAACGCCAGAACGAACCTAAATCATCCGATGCAACATTGATTGCAAGAAACCTATTTCTGGCTCGCGGATTGAAAAAATTTGTGGATCGCGTCACTGTATAAGGCCCATAAACTGATGGCACTTGACTTGGATCATCAATCGCGCCCGCATCATTATAACCATAAAGAGTCATTTGAATTGTAGCTGTTTGCGGCGCATTATAAAATCCCCATTTAAAATCAGGCATGACGCGATCTATAAACGGTATATCCTCGCCATCGCTCAACATGAAAAAACCGGTTTGAAACGATGAATTCAGCGCGGTTCCATTTGCATCGTTTGATGTTTCATGTTGATAAATGTATCCTGATGTATCGGTTCCTATCGGAGATCCTAAAACCGATTGGTCAATCCATGCTGTACGTGCTAAAAGCCCGTAATCCCATTCGTTTGTGAGCGTATTTAACTTAACGTAGCTATCGTTTTCGCCTGAGACACTCGAATTTGATGGATAATACCAAGCCATTTCATTAAATTGCGAGTTTGCGGCGGCTCGAATATTTCCAGCATAAGCGGTATTAAGATTTTGAAAAATAACATCCCAAACCGTGCATTCAATCGGAGAAACTGACCCGCCGCTTAGCACAAAAAACGCTTTTTGACTCATCCAATAAACGGATGTTTCAATAACCTCCGCTGCGTGCTGTCCAATCAGTCCACAACCACTTGCAATCTCGTTAAATCCCCAAACAAGCGGATACCCGACATAGGTCATCGACCAAATTGACAAATCTGTCCAAATTAAGGCTTGCTGCGGGCTTTGTAGCCCACCTACGATCTTTGATCCTCTTGGAATACGATAGGTTCCTGCCTGATTTCCGGTTGCAGCCGTCCAAACATTATAATTTCCGGCATCGCACCACGCTACAAGCATTGGATCGGATACGTTAAAGGTCGAAGCCCCCCAAGCCACGATCATTTCTTCCGGCATGGCGAGGAAAATACCGCCATTTGCTATTGGAGCTTGTGGAATAACCTGCCCATAAAGGTTTCCAGTGGTTGGTCCCCACGTAAATATAGGCCCTCCATTGGAGCACGCGACTAAAATTTCTCCAAAATTGTCCAAAGACCAGTTGGACGCTTGAATTTCGGTTCCTGTATGGATCGGCAATGGAAAACCGCTGCCGTATCCGCCTTCGCCATAAGTTCCAATGCCGTAACCGCTATTCAAATCGACCAACGTTGGAGCAATCCAATCCGTAATTTGAGCGTTTCCGCCGTTCATCGCAGCGCTTGCTGTAGAAGTCGCGATTGTTGCTGCCACGAATGAAAATGTATTGGCGTCCGTAACAGAATAAACAACATAAAAACCAGAAATATTTATTCCGCCAACCGATGTTAAAATAGGATAAGTGATTGTTTGACCAACGGTATAGACGTGATTGGCAAAAATCACAGTGACTGTAGCAGAATTGGCGTTTGTATAAAAAACCGGAACCGCGCCGCCATTTGTTATGGTAGATGTCGCGGCAGCCGCCGCATTAATATAGAAATAATCCGGCCCGAAATATTCAGCTACGGCATAGACGCCAAATAAAATAACCCCGCCAACCGAAACCGGCGTATTGAAAACGATAACATCATCTTCGCCGACCTGACTTCCCGGCGCATAAACAAGAACTTTTGTTTGTCCAGCAACAGTGCTAAAAGCATTCGAAATGTTAATGACATTGTATTGTGGTGTAATGTTGTTTAGCACGCCATTTGTGATTACACCGAGATAATTTACTGCCCCGATGCCTAAATGGGTTACAGCTTCTAGATCTTCCCAAGCATGAAGATCGCGCGGGATACCAGGAATAGCGGACGGGTAAAACAAATCCCAGCCGCCAAGTTTTTGAACAAGGCCTTCACGAAACCGGATAAGCTGAGAAGATGAGATGGATGCTTCGTTGAGAACCGGCGTTTTCTCGGCATTGACGCCGCCAACAAGTTTAACGGTTGCAAAAGGCATTAACGGCTCGGTGTTGCATTTTTAGAAGGAGAATAACTTGTCCATGCCGAACTTTGGAATTTTCTCCTAGCCTCTTCCGTATCTGCCGACGCCTTCAGAATTTGATATTGATTTTCCCACGATTGCGCCATCTGAGGATTGTCAGTTTGCGCACCAAAATTCTTCATGTAACCTGACATATAGACCATGCTCGCGGCGATAAATAAATCCGGCAATTCGAGCGTTAGAAACGTTGTTGTGTTTGTGGACGAAAGCGGCGTAATGCGGGATGTCCCTACTATTTCAACGGTATAATTTGAATCCGGCCACGGCCCGACGATAATGGTATGATCGTCAAACATGGCATAACGAACCGGAAGGCTCATTGATGAAACATTCGGGTAGATAAGATCAAGATAATCACGCGAGGCTGGCACAAGCGGATTGCGTGTTGAATTACTCGGATTTGTTGACCCGGTAGGCGTCAGAACATTAATGCTTTGAACCGTTATAAACTTCGCGACAACAAGATTGTTGATTGTTAAAGTTGGGAGGGTTAGCAACCGGTTACGCAGATTAAAAGAAAGACTTGTATCGGAATTGACCGTCGTTAAAAGATCAAGCTCCCTCTGTATCCGCTGTTCGGCATAGTCGATACATCCGGGCAAAATAGTTTGAAAATTTGCATCCGTCACGTTCTCGGCCATCAATGTGGCGAGCTGCGTCTGATAGCCGTTATAATCATAACTCATGATGGTTGCTGAATTGGATCATCTTCGATGGCAATCGCTTCGTTCATTTCGTTCGCATCAAGTTCAGTCAAAGCATAAGGCGTCGTGACATAACCGCCTTCTTCATTTGCGCTCCAATTGCAAGGGCGCGGGTTTTTAACTGGAATAGGATCGGCACTCAAAACCCTTGACATGAGCTGTTGTTGCGGGATATCTAAGCAACGGTCGCAAACAAGTATCCGCTGGTTGACCAGCTTATTTCCGGCCCATTCGAATTGCCATTGAAGGTCTACAAGGTTCCTCAAATCGTAGCATCTGTCGCATACAGCCCATGCTTGAGGATTTCTTGCGCTAACTCTAGCCTTGCCGTGAGGACGCCATGCCATTTATTAATTACCTACAGGAAAAAACATGGGTTTCTTTAATCCTACACCTCAACCTAAATTGAATGGACAAAATTCAATTGAGGACGCTCATCAAAATCGAATTCTTGAAGATAAATATCAAATTCCACTAATTGAAGCGAACCATCGAAAATCAATGCTTGAAGATCATTATCAGCAATATCTATTTACTTCAGATGAAATAGAACGCATGAAAAATGAAGAAGCTCTACGCAAAGTAAACCAGTTTGCATGTAGATATCCGTTTAATGACTGCACGCCCGAAATTAATCATTGGAATTACGAATATAAACAAGACGATAACATCAGCCAAAAAATTACGCCTGCATTGACGCGTTATCTTGATATATGCCTAAGCAAGATTGGCCTTATGCGGATACCTAAATCCGGTAATAAGAATTGAGCCCAGGCGTAATATATAAATCCGCGTTTTCCGTATTTTGATCCGCGAAGATACCCCATGCTTCTTTGTAATCGGCTTTCCGCATCGCTTCTAGGGCTGGCGCATAGATGCGAGACAGCCGATACGCCATTCCAGCCACTAGCGCGTCAAGGGCAAGATACGTCACTTCCGGCAGACCAACATTTGCCGGATTGACATCTTGTACCTGCCGGAAACGGTAGAACCCGCATTGATAATCCTGATCGGGAACAGGCCAGAACGTAATCGTCGGGCTGATTAATCTATCAAACCAGAAACCAGTCGGACGTTCTTGTTGCGTTTTGATTGGCATCGCCGCATATTCGGATCGCGACATTGGCGTGATGATGAGATCGGTACGTGGACCTGCCGTTGTATTGAAATCTGGATTATTCCAATTTGGTGAAAAATCAGATGAATTCAGCGAAACGTAACAATCTAAAATCATAACAGTTGCGGGATCGACCGGATAAGTGCAAACTCCCTGCGTCAATTGAATGGTTTGAAGATCGACAGTCCATAAATTTGGGCCAGAATTAGACCATTCGACTTGCAATAAATTCGCTTCATTGCGGGCATGCTGAATATGCTGAACTGTAATTGCCGTAGGTTCAATTTGTAACCGAGCAAAAGCCATAAGCAAGACTTCGCCAACCGATGGCGCAAATAAATAGGTGTTTGATGTTGTTTGCGGATAAATAGGCATCAGTACGGAACGGAGCCCATTTGAGCAATAGTCGTTTTAACGGAACCTGACCCGCTATTTAAAAGAACCCGCATCCAAATCGGCACCTGCGTGATAACCAAATATTGATCTGCGGTATTGTTCGCTGTTCCGAGTAAATAATCATTCCAATTCACAAGCCACGGCGATACTGGAAAAGATTGCGAATTAGGATCATCATTTGTCCCTTGAACGGTATAATTCACGGTCCCTGTTACTTCGCTATGTGCCGTCGCATTTGGAAGAGCCCATTCATCAAACCGGAACCAAGGCGACGATGCGATCCCGTTAGTCCCTACCGTTACAGTCGAGGCGGTTGCTTGAGAAGATGAGATTTTCGTAACCGTCAAATAATCAAGCGCGCTGTAAACCGCCGCCGCGTTCCCGCCATTAAAAATTTCCGATATAAATATCCCGCTTTTAGCGGTCCCCGTTAAAGTCCAAATCAATCCGCTGTCGTTACCTGCCGAGGTAATCAATACTCTTCGCGGCGTATCAAGTGTCGCAATTCCGTTTGAAGCCAAAGAACCATTAATCGTTAATGATCCGGCTCCGGCCAAGGACTGAGATAGCGCGATATTGTTAGGCGAGGCTGACGCCAGCGGCCCAACCGTAATGGTTTTAGGGAGCATTAGTCGATGTCGCCAACTTGGGTTTTATGATCCGTGGCTTGGGTTACTTTAGCCGCTGAAGTAAAGGGTGCTTCATTGCAGCCAACACGTCCGCCTGATTTCCGCATGGGTTTCCCAGCTTTCATTTTTGGCGCTTTGCCTTCGACTTTCATTGCTTTAACCATACCGCCGGATTTCTTTGCGGTCGCATCGGATTTGACGCCTTTTTCAATCGACATATTTGGAGCCGGATTAGCGTCTTTTACGCCAACCATGCCGCCGTCAGCCTTGCAAGATTTCTTACCCTTCATAATATCATCTCCAATGATTAAAAAATTATACAGGCGTCACACCATAAAGCGGGACAGGATTGGCAGGCGTTGCAGAAATAAGATTGTAAAGTGGTACCGTCATAAAGATTGAAACACGATTTGACCCGTTGGCATAGTTCGTCGAGGTGACGCCTGCCGTGGCACCGCGCGCGCTGACCTGGAAAGTTCCTCTCACATCGCCTGTCGTGGTCGTTGCAGGTGACGTCTGATCTCCCGCAATCCATTGCGAGGTCGTGCTACCCGATGTCGTCTGAAATGAACCTGCATAAAACAGATCAGTATATTCATACAAATCGGAACGGCAGGCGAAACCAAATGTGTCTGACGTTTGTACGGTATAGTTATGCGCGTCACTAAACTGAGGCGTCGCGGATAAAAACCATTTATAGGTTTTCTTTCCATAGGTAGTGGTTGCACCTGCTCCCGCCGTAATCAGCTCCGATTGCGGTTGACCATAGATGTCGTATCCTTTAATCAAAACGCCTCCGCCGGTGCCGCCTGCAACCCCGGTGACACAAACCCCGCGCATTAAGGTTTGTTTCGGATCAAGAAGCTTCAAAACACCGGCGGCAAGATAAGGAGAATGAGCCGTCGCGACAGATGCCCCGAACAATGTGGTAAAAATATTACCAGACCCGACAGGAGCAGTTGTGCTTGTCGCTAAAGGTGCATTGGTAAGCGTAATGGATGTCGTGCCGACGGAAGCAACCTGCGTAATCAGCGGAATCGTTCCGCCAACATTGCCGACATTACCAATGACCAGCCATTGGCCTTGATAATATAAACCAAGCGTTCCAGATGATGGCGTTGCGGTAACGCTGCTAGCGGTGACGTTGAGCGTTCCCCATCCAAAATCAAGACAGATGGCATTCGAAATTAGGGTTTGCGTATTAAATTGATAAAACGGAACGTTGAGCGTTGCGCCAGCCGCCGCAGTGGAGATATTGGTAAGCGCTGTTCCGTTTGTTGCATTTCCAGCGACAGTCAAAGCTTGCTGTCCAGATGGAACGCCATCTGTCATCAGGAAATATGGTGAGTTGAGATGCGACGGAATTGAGCCTGGAAGCACATTCCCAAGCGGTACGGAAGAGCGCACATCCGGGATGGCATCGCCTTGGTATTCAAGCGACGGGCCAAACTCAATGCTATAGTCTTGCGGATAAGGTTGCAGGCCTCCGAGCGGCCCGATAATCAGGCTTGGCCCTGTAAGAATCGTGGATGACATTATTTATCCTCACTAAGAAGCGTCATATGCAAGTTCCTTTGTTGCGAAATATACAAGCATACTATACTTCAAGAAGTTGGGAAACTTGCGTAGCACGACCGCCAGTTTGTGTAGCCGAATGAGTATCTTTCATAACCTTTCACAAGCAGATTGTCCGTTACTTCGTCAACCCACATATCGGTTTCATACGGCACACGTTCCATATACATGAGCCCTTCAATGTTCGTCAGAAGGAACCATGCGTAGGACGAGCTGAGATAGTCATTAACCACGTAGCTTTCCGCCAAACCGCCTGCGGTGAACGAAATCACATTCACGTCGTTATCGGCAGTGCCGGGGCGCAGTTCGGTTTTTGTCAGCCGGATGGCGACGGGTTCAAGTTGCGGTGGAACTACAAGCTTTCGAGCCCGTGCAAACATCTTCAAACCGGCGACATCTTTCCAGTTAGTCCTGACTGAAACCATGCCGTTGAGCAGCGATCCTTCGCTTAGATCGACCTGGATTGATGGCGTATTGGCAATCGTAGACCCGTCAATCGGGTGGGCGGTATTGAACAGCGATACGCCATCATATCCAACGGCCGAATTATACGTCTGCCCAAGGTTCAGAACAGCGGCACCGTAGATTTCTTTGGTTTGTACAAAGCTTTCCATCAAACCAAGATTGGAGGCTTTGAACTGCGCCTTGTACTGATTATCGTCAATCAGTTTTCGAGTAAGCGCATAACCGAGCGAGATTTCGTTATGTTCTTGGTTCGCCACATAACGCTCGCCCGCGTTGTTATCAAATTGTGTCGCGCCGCCTTCTTGTTTTAAGCGGGCAAGACCAAGGAACCGAAGTTCTGCGGTGCGTTCCAGCCCCATTTTTGAGGTTGTTTTGGTAAAGATTTTATCATATTGTGTAGGTATCTGAGGATATTTCCCGGTGATACCGCGAAGACCTGGAAAAAGAAGGTCTCTAATAGCCGATGTATTTGTTGCCATAGTTTAAAGCCTCCCTTAAATACCAGTCGTGGATTTGAAGTCTTGCCAGTTGAATGTCACAACGATATCGTTGTAAGCAGTCGTTGGATCAGCGCCGTTGTATGTCGGCGGATCGGAGACAAGACCAAAAATCCTGAACGGTAGCGTGGAGGTTGTATTTATGGTGGCGAAATCGACAGATGCGCCAGATACGCCAGTTGCGGTGTTTCCGGTTCCAAGCGCGAAATTGATGTTGTTTCCAATGGATGCTTTTGTTACCGGACCGCCATCGCTGGATTGAACCTGGAACAAAGCATCGGATTGGTTGATGACCCATGCGGTAACATCGCCAATCGCATCGGAGCCTGGCCAATATGGTGACTTCCAGCGGAAACCACGCGACGCCGAAATATATTCGCAACCGATAAAGATGCCGTGAATTTGCGTCGTTCCGGCAGTCGCTTGTGTGATGTACCCGGTATTAAGTGAGACAACGGGATCGCCGTAATAAATTGGCGTCGCGTTAGTCGAAGCAATTAAACGAGGTTGTTCTGAAAAACTAGGTGCTGATCCGCCGACGAAACCGATATGACGGAATCCATACGGCGATTGGGTATTTGCCATTTGAAATGTCCTTGAGAGGAATGGCCGTTTCCGCGTTCGCCGCTGGCATTAGGCAACATGATGAAATAAAAACCTCTCTGCTTCGTGCTTCGAGAAATAGGAAACCCGTTTCCATAACGGGGTAGAAAAACTCTATTGTTAAATGTTATTCAGGAATGGAAATAGGCGCGTATGTTTTTACGATACTGGCGCGCGGCGCATTTCCTTCATCGCGAGGTAATGTACCTGCCGGTGTCGCACGGAGTTGCTCTTCCTTCATGGCAATTTCCATCCTGGCCTTACGAAGATCGCGGCGTTTTGCTTCGTCTGTGATTTCCTTCGGACGCTCCATCAGAATAAGTCCGTCCTGCTCGCACATGATATTTGGATGGCGAGAGGCTGGAACAACTTCCCAACCACGGCGTTGAACGTTCATCTGATGAGCTTTTTCTTCTTGCCCATAAACGGAACAGCGCTTATATTCGTAAGACCACCCATCTGGTATTTCATGCGGCGGGATGTAATATTTATCCGAGCCATCTTCATGAAAAACACTGCCTTCCCGTAATTCGCGTGCACGCGCGGCAGCGTCACGAATAGGGGCGCGAACTTCTCGATCAACTACAGGTGGCCGGGATGCTGGCGCAGGCTGCGGCTCATGTTGCTGAGGAGATGCGGCGCGCGCTAATCCGCCAGCAGGTTGATTTTGTTTCGGTATGTTATGTTCTGACATGGTGCCTCAATGTTTGATTTTACCTTCGTTTTTAAGAGCAAGAAGATTTTCCGCGTATTCTTTCAAACTCAACCCGCTAAATTCAGCAGCGTCACGTTGAGCTTGCGTCAAAGTAATTGACCGTGAGTTAGATGACTGTGTATTTACTGATCGGGAAACCGGGGCCGCAATCGGAGCTTTGCGAGGTTCTTTTTGAAGCTGTTCTTCTTGCTCATCTTGCTTACGTGTAGCATCATCGTTATGACCAAAACCAAGCATTTTTTCGATGTAAGCAAAATATTCAGGACTTTCGACTGTAATATCTTCAGCAACGGCCATGCCATGCGCGGCAATCATTTTTTGATTAAGCTTTGCATTCGTGGCACATTCAGGATGCGCGCGGAGCCAAACGGCTGATTTTGGCGGGAGGTTAGAGGCCAAAGCTTCTACAGGGTCCGCAGGCTCCTGTTTAATGACGCGGCCTTCGGTTGGCTTGGAAGCCGTAAGCTGCTCTTCCATTGCAGCCTTGCGGCGGCTGAGGTCTTTTAAATCTGAGGTAAGTTGGCCTAAAAGCTCAGTAGCATCGGCGGATTTCTCAAAATCACCGGTTTGCTGCGCTTCGATAAGTTGAGCCCGCGCCGCTTTGCGTTTGCTTTCTAGCACTTCGGCTTCTGCTAGAAGAGCCGCTTCTTTGTCGCCTACCGCAGATGCCCGCGTTTCTTTTTCACGGGCTTCGGCTTCGCGCGCCCTTGCTTCAAGAATGGCTTGCTGACGGCGGAGTTCTTCAACCTGCTTTTTTAGGCTAGGAACTTCGCTTTCAGGTTCTGCTTTGATTTCATGTTTTTTAGCAACTGGCGCGGTTTCGGTTAATCCCGCATCATTGCCAAGATCGCCTTCAATTTCAATTTCGAGGTTATCGTCTGATATGTTTTGATCTAAAAGAAGATCATCGTCTTCGATCTTGTCGTTTTTATCAATGCTCATCATTTGCCTTTAATTTTCGCGTTGGACTTAGCGTCGATCTTGGCTTCTTCAACCTTTGACATCCTCCCCGCATTAACAGCTTGCGTTGCTCTTGCCTTTGCATTGACGGCATGAGATTTATCTGGAATTGGATAACTCTTATCCGGTCCAGCAAACTCTTTCGCAGGCAGCTTATTACGTGCTTTAGTTGTTAGTTTAGCCATGATAATATCTCATTGAACGGAGCTTAGGCGAAATTCGTCGAACCAGCCGGATTGAAGCGAATTGACATCAAACCATTCGCATCTGTAGCTGATACGGCGGTCAGCGATTGATATTTCTGTGATAAGCGCGATGATACCATTTTGTTTCTCATTGCCGTCAATAACAACGCGGTCGAAAATGGAGAACTGCGTCTCAAATGTTGCCATCAATCACCAAATGGCATCGGGGCGGGGGATAATCAGGCGCACGGCTGTATCCGGCAAAATCCGGCAATCAATTTCTTTGCCTTCGTAATCCGCAATACCAAGTGACCAGCTATCGGATAGCCGGAATGCAACCCATTGGCCAACATCGACCGTTTGCCCGTGGAAGCTGACGCGATCATCGTCCACAAACGCAATCGGGCCTTTTTTAATCACAAGCGCGGATTTGCCTTGATATTTATCCTCGTCTTTTGTTGCATCGGAGATATAAATACCGCTTGCGGTTTTGTCTGGACGCTTGTAGATTGCAACCATGATGTAGTTGCTTAATAGCTTAAAATCATCAAAATCTTTTGGCAGCTTATTGAGGATTTTTTCTACCGGGTCCGCATCGTGGGACATCATCATCAACGGCATAAATCAGATTTCCTCTTTTGTTTTCCCGTTTAGGTTGTCTAGAACTTCGTCCATGAGATGCACCGCATCCCAAAGGCCCTTTATACGGCCAGCCCGATCACGGTAATCGGCGTAATCGGTTGCACTGCCTTTGGCTAAGGCCAT
>Ga0116226_10003714_pt1 | contig 13455 bp, 12 predicted proteins | sample S1TSphfallax_FD_89692 | JGI IMG/M metagenome (GOLD analysis project Ga0116226, IMG submission 89692) | Host-associated microbial communities from peat moss isolated from Minnesota, USA - S1T2_Fa - Sphagnum fallax MG | ecosystem: Host-associated > Plants > Peat moss > Unclassified | place: USA...
AGCGAGTCGTTGAGCTGAGTCACCGCCCAGTCGAGCCAGGGGCGCAAGTTGCAGACGACGCCAGCCACCGATGGGCTTATGTCCGTGTGCAGACCATCGACCAAGGCGGTGGCATGCTGTCCGATTTCAGGGCTTTGCATCGCCATGGCCACCGCCGGGCGCGGGGTCGGGAAGCTGCAATGCCTCGGTCAGGCCGAGTAGTTTGGCCGTGCGGCGCAGTGACTGCGAAATTCCCTGCCATGTGCAGTCAACACCCAGGACATTCGTGCTCTGCCAGAAGCTTGCGAGTAATTGCAGCGCCGCCGTATCGATCTCCCGGACCCCCGAGCCGTCCAAGCCCACGCCGCCACCCGCGGTCAGAACCTCGCGCAGGGTCTGGTGCAGTGCGGCCACTTGCGCAATCGATATCTGCTCAGCTAGTACGATGCGGGAGGGTGTCATTGGCGATGACTCCTTGATTGCTCAGGCCGCCGCCGCGCCGCTCGGCAAGGTCGTGTCGGCGAGGCTGTGGCCGATGAGTCGATCGATGTCGAGCAGAATCAGCATTTTTTGATCCACTGTGGTCAGCGCTTTCACGAAAATCGTTTCGACGCCGCCGCAGACGTCGGGCGGCGGCTTGCTGTCGCCGAGGCCGACGTTGTACACATCGCAAACCGCATCGACGACCATGCCCACGGTCCGCTCGTCACGTGCGCCGGCGACGCGCACGACGATGACCACCGTAGTCGGGCCAAAATCGGTCGTATCGAGGCCGAATCTACGACGTAAGTCGAGAATCGGCACGATGGCGCCGCGCAAGTTGATGACGCCCAAAACGTAGTCCGGCGTATGCGGTATGCGCGTGACCTTGTCCCATCCCTTGATTTCCTGAACCCGCAGAATGTCGACTCCGTACTCTTCGCCGGCTAGCATGAACGTCAAGAACTGTTCGCTCGTTCCTGCAGTGGATTTCTCTGTGCCGGCTGCCACTTTCGTCGTGCTCATGATTCAAACTCCTGGATCAAAGACCGGAACCTAGAACTCGCTCCAACTGCTGTCGTCGCCGACAGCCGTACGCGGCGCCTCACTGGCCTTGCGTGCCGGCCTCGCCACCTCTGCAATCGGCCGAGAAAGCAAATGGTTGACCGCAACCGGCGAAAGTTCCTTTCGATCGCCGGTGTTGAACGTATCCATGAGTTCGGACAGGCGCCTGCTTTGATCCTGCAGCGACTCGGCCGCGGCGGCTGCCTGCTCGACCAGAGCCGCGTTCTGTTGCACCGTTTCGTCGATCTGCATCACGGCCTTGTTGACCTGCTCGATGCCGGTCGATTGTTCATCTGAGGCCGCGGCGATCTCTGCAATGATGTCGTTGACCTTCTTGACCGAGAGTACGATCGCCTCGAGTGTGGTGCCGGATTCATTCACCAAGCGCGACCCCTCCGCGACGCGCTCCACGCTGTCGTTGATCAAGCTCTTGATTTCCTTTGCCGCCGTGGCCGAGCGCTGCGCGAGGTTGCGGACTTCGGTCGCCACGACCGCAAAGCCGCGACCCTGCTCGCCGGCCCGGGCTGCCTCGACGGCCGCATTGAGCGCCAGCAAGTTGGTTTGAAACGCGATCTCGTCGATCACGCCGATGATGTCCGATATCTTTTTGCTCGACGCATTGATGCCCTGCATCGCGACCACCGCACCAGAGACGACCGCGCCACCCTTCTCGGCCTGCTCACGGGCGCCCTTCGCGATCTGGCTCGCCTGCCGCGCATTCTCTGCGTTTTGCTTGACCGTCGCGGTCAATTCCTCGACGCTGGCCGCGGTCTCCTCGAGCGACGATGCCTCTTGCTGGCTGCGCGATGAGAGGTCGTTATTGCCTTGAGCGATTTGCATCGAAGCGCTGGCCACCGATACGGCGGCCGAGCGAATCTCGATGACTACATCCTTCAGGTGCGTGACGCAGCTGTTGATTGCATCGCGCTGCGTTGCGTATTCACCGCTGCATTCGCCCTGCATCCGCGTGACGAGGTCGCCGCCGGCAAGCGCCGTCATTCGGCGTGTCGTTTCGCCGAGTACAGCCTCCAGACGCGCTACCCCGCCGTTGACGACGTCCTTCAGCGTGGCATAGGTGCCGCTGTACTCGCCCTCGATCCGCGTGGTCAGGTCGCCCACAACCATGGCCGTCATGACGCGTGTGGTCTCCGCGAGTACGGCGTGAAGCTCGCGGGTTGTCTCCTGTTGTGCACTGACATCGGTTGCATACTTGACGACCTTGTAGGGTTTACCGTGCAGGTCGAGGACCGGGTTATAGCTGGCCTGCAGCCATACGTCTTGACCGCCCTTGCCGATCCGCTTGTACTGCCCAACCTCGAATTCGCCGCGGCCCAATTTTTCCCAAAAGATCCGGTACTCTGGACTGTGGGCGTAGGCGGCCTCGACGAAGAGGCTATGGTGTTTTCCCTGGATTTCCGCAAGCGTATAGCCCATGGCATTCAGGAAATTGGAGTTCGCGGTCAGTATGATGCCGGTCAGCGAGAATTCGATGACGGCCTGCGACTTGTCGATGGCCGTATTCGCGGCCGCATTGGCGTTCGCGGCCGTGAGGTCTGCCCATTCGAGCGTGCAACCCACGTAGCGCTTTTTGGCATCCATGTTCGCGTTGATGTTGATTGACAGAGTCAGGGGGCCGACCCGAAGCTGCGTTAGCTGAGGCAGAAGCGACGAATCGGCCAGCATGCGTCGTTGAGGGGACGGATCCTGCTGAAACATATCGATGCAGACTCCCAGCATCTTATTGGGGTCGAGGGACGGCCAGAGTTGGTGGAAATGCTCCAGGTTGTCGGCGAATAGCCGTCGCGAACCGTCGTTCATGTAGATCACCTTCAGGTCCCGATCGACGAGCATCACGGCGCTGGACAGGCGATCCAGAGCCGAGACCAGCAGCGGCGTGAGCGGCGTCTTGGCGGCGCGGGAACGGGGTGCTTTGCGGATCTTGAGAGTCATGATGTTGAGTTACCTGTATGAAAATTAGGATGGTCGTCGCGGACGAACGTCACGCGGCGCAGACCGAAGGGGTGGGCGCACGCTGGACGGCAGCCAGGCGCAGCAGGCCGGGTACGTCGATGATGAAGGCCACGGCACCGTCACCTAGAATTGTGGCGCCGGCGAGTCCGGCGACCGGCTTGAAGTTCGATTCCAGACTCTTGATGACGACCTGTTGCTGCGCGAGCAGTTCGTCGACGAGGACGCCGACGCGCGCGCCGTCGCCCTCGACGACGACCAACAGGCCGTCCTCGACATTCTTGCTGTCGGGAGGAACGCCGAACTGTTCATAGAGTTTGAGGACCGGCAGATACTCGCCGCGTAGGCGGAATACCTCGGTACGCCCCGCGACGGTATTCAAGCGATCCCGGGACACCTGAATCGTCTCGACGATTGCGAGCAGCGAAAAGATGTAAATCTCCTTGCCGACGCGCACCAATTGCCCGTCGAGAATGGCCAGCGTCAGCGGCAGCCGGATGCGAATCAGGCTGCCGCTTCCTTCCACGGAGGAGATCTGCACGTGACCGCCCAGGTCATTGATATTGCGTCGCACGACGTCCATGCCGACGCCTCGGCCCGACAAGTCGCTGACCTGGTCCGCCGTCGAAAAGCCAGGCATGAAGATCAGGTTGTCGATTTGTTCGTCGCTGAGTTCCTGATCCGCGGGGACCAAGGAACGCTCGCGGGCCTTGCGTAGAATCTTGGCCTTGTTGAGCCCCGCGCCATCGTCTCTTACCTCGATGATGATGCTGCCGCCTTCATGAAACGCGCGCAGCTCGAGTGTGCCGGTCTCGCTCTTTCCGGCGGCAAGCCGCCGCTCCGGCGTCTCAAGACCATGATCGAGAGCGTTGCGCACCAGATGCACGAGCGGGTCGCTAATTTTCTCCAGCACCGTCTTGTCTAGTTCTGTGCCCTCGCCGATGAACTTGATCTCGACTTTCTTGCCTAGTTGTCGCGACAGATCATGGACGAGGCGCGGGAAGCGGTTGAATGCGAAGCTGATCGGGAGCATGCGAATCTGCATGACACTTTCTTGCAATTCGCGCGTGTTGCGGGCAAGTTGCGAGAGCCCCTGGCGCAACAGTTCCGGATCCTTGAGTTCCGTGCCGTCGGCAAAGCCGCACAGCATCGATTGCGTGATCAGCAGTTCACCGACCAGGTTGATGATGTTGTCGAGCTTGCCCGTGGCGACGCGAATCGAGCCGGAGTCCGTGCTTGCTTTGGGCATCGCCGCGCTCGGAACGACGGCCTGGCGCGCGGCCTCCATGGGCGGCGCCGGTGCGGGCGCCAGCGGCTTTTGCTCCGGCGCGAGCGCCGCCACCGGTTCGGGTGCGGCGGTCGGCGCGGGTAGGGCGGTCGGCGCCGGTGCGCCTGTCGGCGCGGCTTGCGTCGCCGTCAGTTCGAGTCGGCAGCGGTCATCGACCCAATCGAAGATCTCGGCCAATTTCGCTCTTGGAACATGACCGACGAGCGTGATCTCCCACGCGAGGTAACAAGACTCCGGATCGAGCGCCTCGATGAGCGGTACGCGCGAGAGGTTGGCCCGTACCGTGATGGTTCCGAGCCGTTCGAGTTCTGCGAACATGCGTGTGGGCTCATTGCGAAGCCGCAAGAGCTCGGCGACAGGCTCGAACACGATGGTCCAGCCGCTGTTTGCGCCGGAAAGCATCGCATTCGTGATCGGCGGCGCGAGCGCGGGCGCGGGCGCGGGCGCAGGCGCGGAACCTTCCGCAAGGATCTGCGTGATTTCCTTGCTCAGCGTGGCGATTCGTGTCTGGTCGAGCTGAGTCTCGGCTTCGGTCGCGGTCATCATTTCGCGTAAGCAATCGCAAGACTGCAACAAGACCTGCACGGCTTCCGTCGTCACGGGGCGCATACCGTTGCGCATCTCATCGAGCAGTGTCTCGACGCCGTGCGTGAATGCGGCCACTTCCATGAAGCCGAAGGTTGCCGCGCCTCCCTTGATCGAGTGCGCAGCACGGAATATCGTATTGATGTTCTCGCGATCGGCGGATGCATCGAGGCACAGCAGCCCCGCCTCCATCGCGTCCAGGCCTTCGCGGCTCTCCTGATAGAAAACCTTGGCGATTTCCGCCATCTCCGGATCAAATATCACGCAGGATTGCTCCGGTTGTTGAACGACTTAAATGACGCGCGCGATGGTGGCGAGCAGCTGCGGCGGGTCGAACGGCTTGACGATCCAGCCGGTGGCGCCGGCGCGCTTGCCTTCCATCTTCTTTTCCTGGTTCGATTCGGTCGTGAGCACCAGCATGGGCACGAACTCGTAGTCAGGCAGGCCGCGCAACTCACGTACCAAGGTGATACCGTCCATGCGCGGCATGTGCACATCGGTCAGAACCAGATCGACCGTGCCGTTACGCGCCAACTCCAGTGCCTCGATACCGTCGCATGCCTGCCGGACCTCGTAGCCTGCGCGCTGCAGCGTAAGCAGCACCATCTTGCGCATCGAGGCGGAATCGTCGACTGCGAGTATCGTCTTGCTCACTTGAGATCCGCTCCCCTTCGATAGTCTTGAAATCTGCGCGATCGGTTCATTCTGCGACCGAACATGCTTGGTCTCGACGCGCCCTGCGAGCATCCTCTTAACGCGAAATCCATGTGTGATCCATCCGGCACTTTGCGGTGAACGCATTCCGCGCATCGCACGTTGTATCTGCATGCAGCAAATCCCCTACAAAACCGCGAGCAATTCGCGCGAGTGATGCGTTGCGGCTTGCGTGTCGCTCTTAAAGCTTTCACAAATGCTCAGTACGTTATCGCACAGACAATGTGACCGCCTGATGGCGTACGCTCCGGCATCGATGAGCGTGCAAAAGCAACCATGGCAATTCAGGTCCTATTGATCCAGGCGGACGCGCAGGGCGCAGCGCGGGTCCGCGATGCGCTATCGCATACCGAACGCTATGAGATCGAGTGGGTTCAGACTTGCGCCCAGGGCTTGCAGCGACTGGCTGCTGCAGCTCGGCAATGCAGGTCGGATGTGTCGGGCATCGCTGTCGTGCTGGTGGATCTGTCGATGCCCGACGGCGCCGGCTTGGAACTGATCGATCGCTTGCATCGAGCAGCACCGCTCGTTCCGCTCGTCAGTTTGAGTTCAGCGCGGGACGAGAAGATCGCCGAGGCGGCGTTGCAGCGCGGCGCCCAGGATTTCATCCTGAAAGAGCGTCTCGACGACTATGTGCTACCCAAGACCTTGGCCGCGGTCATCGATCGTGCCCGGGCCGCCGATGCGCTGTTCAATGCCACGGAGCGCGCGCAGATTACGCTGAATTCCATCGGCGATGGCGTCGTTTGCACAGATATTGCGGGCAACGTTTCCTACCTCAATGCGGTCGCCGAGCGCTTGACGGGCTGGTCTTCCGCCGAGGCAGTCGGTCGACCTTTCGAGACGGTGCTGCGAATCATGGATTCAACCAATGGGGCCACGCTGCCGAATCCGATGAAAGCGGCAACCCAGAATGACGCGATCGGCGGCCTGCCGGCCTCTTGCATCCTGGCGCGACGCGACGGCCTGGAATTCCCCATCGAGGATTCGTCGGCGCCGATTCATGATCGCAGCGGAGCCGTGGTGGGCGCCGTCATGGTGTTCCACGACGTCAGCATCGCGCAGGCCCTGACGCGCCGACTGGAGCATTCCGCGCTGCACGACAATTTGACCGATCTGCCGAACCGATCCCTGATGAGAGATCTCGTCGAACATGCCTTGACGATGGCGCGACGGCATCACACGGTGCTTGCGCTGCTGTATGTCGATCTCGACCGGTTCAAGCACATCAACGATTCGCTCGGTCACGCCGTGGGTGATCGCCTCTTACAGGCGATCGCACTGCGACTAACCGAGTCCTTACGCGCATCCGATACGGTCTGCCGTCTGGGTGGCGATGAATTCGTGATCGTTCTTTCGGAGATGACCCACGCCGACGACGCCGCCGTCTGCGCCGAGAAGCTGCTGCAGAGCCTGCGCGTGCCGAGCGTGATCGACGAGCATGAGATTCACGTCTCCTCGAGCATCGGTATCGCCATCTTCCCGGGGGACGGCGAGGACGTCGATGGTTTGCTCAAGAACGCGGATTCCGCGATGTACGAGGCCAAGGGTCGAGGCCGGGACAATTACCAATTCTACCGCCGCGACTTGAATTCGGGCGCGACCGAACGGCAGCTGCTCGAGACGGATCTGCGCTACGCGATCGAGCGCAACGAGCTCGAATTGCACTATCAACCCATCATGAATCTTGCCACGAACGATTGTTCGGGCGTCGAGGCCCTGCTGCGCTGGCGTCACCCGACCCGCGGGCTGCTACCGCCATCGCATTTCATTTCCATCGCGGAGGAGTCCCGATTGATCGTGCCGATCGGTCAGTGGGTGCTTCGGGAGGCATGCCGTCAGGTCAAGGCCTGGCAGCAGACGCAGCTCGCGCAATTACGTTTGTGCGTGAATGTCTCGGCCGTCGAGCTGCGCTCGAATGATTTCGTTGCCGCAGTCGCGCGCAGCTTGGCGGAGACAGGCTTCGATTCGCGGTTCCTTGAATTGGAGATCACGGAGACATTTCTGTTGCAAGAGTCGAAATTGACCGATCTGGTGCTGCATGCGCTGAAGCGGCTCGGCGTCAAACTCGCATTGGACGATTTCGGCACGGGCTATTCCAGTTTGAGTCACATGCGCCGCTTTCCCGTTGACACCTTGAAGGTGGACCGATCCTTCGTGCGCGACTTCACGACGGACACGGCCGACGCCGGCGTGGTCAGCGCGGTCATTCAAATGGGCAAGAGTTTGCACATGCTGGTGGTCGCGGAGGGCGTCGAAACCAGGGAGCAGGCGTCGCGCCTGCGGGAGCTGGCCTGCACCGAGGCACAGGGCTACTACTTCAGTCGTCCGCTGAGAGCTGCGGATTTGGCCGATGCTGTTCGTCGTCGCGCGTATGCGATGGCGCAGTGAGGCGGCCACAAGCCGATCAGAATAATTCGATCTTGCGCGGTGCGTTATTACCCTGCGTCTGCCGGACCGAATGGCGATGCTTCTGTTCCTCGGCGAGGTAGTCGTTCAGAATCAGCTCGAGCTGCACGGGCAGATGAGCGTCCTCGGCGACCTTCTCGGTTGCCAGGCTCAGCTGGGCGCGAAGGGCGTCGTTGCGACGTCTCGCGGTGATGCGGATGCGCTCGATGGATTGCCGCACCACGTCTTGATATTGCACCTGGCCGAGCGCCTCACCGATGTCTCTTACCAGGTCTTCATTATGCTTGATCACGATCGTGAGACGCGTCTTGTAGTACTGGCTCATGTCGTCGAAGGTATTCTGCAGTTTGGCTATCGTGGCTGCCGCCGAGGATACCTCGGCAAGCTGGCTGGCCGATTCCTTGATGGTCGACTGGATGCCGGTTTCGACGATTTCCTGGGCGCGGGCGAGTCCCTTGTTGATCTTCACGGCCATGGCGCTCGAATTGCCAGCAAGACGGCGCATTTCGTCGGCGACCACCTTGAACGCGGACCCTACCGTACCGGCACGGCTCGCCTCAACTGCTGCATTGATGGCCAGCAGATGTGATTGCAGGCTGATCGCCTTGACGTCCGATGTCATTTCGTTGAGAAATTTAATTTCCGTAACCAGGGACTGCACGCTCGCAAGGTCGCGCTCCATTTTTCCTGGAAGGCGCTCGATGAACGTGCCGATGTCGCTGAGAAATGCGACGCTCGCGAGAATTTCCTTGCCAAGATCGCCGGCTTGCAGGCTCGTGCCGTCGAGATAGGAGGCGAGCGTCGTTGCCGAGTCGTGCAGTCGACGCACGTGCTTGATGATGGCCTGCGCCGACGTGTCCGTGTCGCAGATGACTCCGGTCAGCGTGCTATCGATTGCCTCTTCGAGTTGCAGGTAGACGCCGAAGGCCTCGGTCGCCGCCGACACCGGATCGTGATGACCGTTCATCTCGGCTCAGGCCCCCGGCAGGACCTGTTTGATGATCTTGTTCAAATCGGTGCCGCTCACCGGTTTGAGCAGCCAGCCGGTGGCCCCCAATTTCTTGGCCTCGTCGCGCTTGTCCTGCTGGCTCTCGGTCGTCAGTGCGAGGATCGGAATGAAGCGAAGTCCGGGCAGCGCACGGGCCTTGCTGATGAACTCGATGCCGCCCATGTTAGGCATGTTGATATCGGTGATGATGAGATCCGGCTTGGCGCCGCCTTGCAGGGTTTTCAACGCAACCGATCCGTCGTTGGCGTCCAAGACCGCAAAGCCGGCGATTTCGAGACTGTTACGCAGGCTCATCAGCATGGTGCTCGAGTCATCCACGATCATGATCGTCTTTGCCATCTATTTATCCTCTCGATCTCAAGTCAGGGCGGAGTGCAACCAAGCTGCGAATGCCGGATCGCGGGGCCAGGTTGCCACGGGAACCCGGGCCGCCATCAAGACCTGCAGTGGTGCTGCGTGAATATGGGTGCAAGCCTCGAGGTCGAGATTGGGCTCGGGGTTCTCATGCAGCCAGGCGATGAGCACCTCGGCTTCATCGACGCTGACCGTGTCCGTGAAGCGGGCCCGGTCGCGCTCGAAAGTTATTGCCATGTGACCAGCTCCTTGGGATTCAGCACCATCAAAACGGAACCATCGCCGAGCAGCGCCGAACCCGAGTAGCCCGGAACCGCGTTCAAGATGCCGCCCATGGGTTTCAAAATGATGTCCACCACTTCGCGAAAGTCGTCCACGACTATCCCGAGGGACTCGCCGTGAATTTGCACGACCAAGGTAGCCATTTCGTCCAATTCGTTGGAAACTTGAGGTAAATCTTCGGCGAGAAGCTCATTGAGCGAACGCAGCGGCAGGATGCGATTGCGCAGTACGATGGTCTCGCGATTCTTGATCGAACGAATTTCGCTGCGCGGAACACGCACGGTCTCCAACACCATCTCCATCGGTACGCCGAAGATCTGTTTGTTGGATTCGATGACCATGACGTTGGTCACAGCCATCGACAGGGGTAACGATAGACGCAAGCGCGTACCCTTACCCGTCTCGCTCGTCAGATTGACCGACCCGTTGACGCGCTCGACGGCATTGCGCACTGCGTCCATGCCCACGCCGCGACCCGAGAGGTCCGAGACGGTCTCGGCCGTCGAGAAGCCGGCCGCGAACACGAGATTGACCGCCTCCTGATCGCTGATGCGCTCGAGCACCGTTTCATCGATGATGCCCTTCTCGTAGGCCTTTCGCTTGATCACGGCTGGATCGATGCCCTTGCCGTCATCGCTTATGTCGATCAGCACCCGACCGGAGTCCTGGGAAGCGCGAATGACGAGCCGGCCCTCGGCCGCCTTGCCGGCGGAGCGTCGCACCTCCGGATTCTCGATACCGTGATCCAGACTGTTGCGCACGATGTGAATCAGTGGCTCGGCCAAAGCCTCGATGATGTTCTTGTCCGCTTCCGTTTCCTCGCCTTCCAGCGTCAGGAGCACCTCTTTACCGAGTTTGCGCGAGATATCCCTCACGAGGCGTGGAAAGCGCTGAAAGACACCGGAGACCGGCATCATGCGAACCTGCATGATGGCATCCTGCATCTCCTCCGCGATGCGGTTGATCACCGCATACTGCGTCTTGATCTCGCGCGACAGTTCCCGCACGCCGTAGACGGCTTCAGCACGAGCGGCCAGGAAGGGCAGGCCGTTTTTTGCGACCACCATTTCGCCGATCAGGCTCATGAGTCGGTCGACCTTGGTCTGCTCGACTTTCAGTACAGCGGTTGCCGGCAATTCGTCGCCGCCCCGTGAGATAGGGGCATCGCTCATCGTCGGCGCGACTGTCGCGCCGGCCCCCGCCGAGCTGCCCTGCGCGGCTGAAGCAGTGGCCGGTGTTGCGGAAGCAACGGGACCCGGCGGCTGCTCGGTGGCTCCGGCAATCGTCCCCTGCAACACCAGCCAGCCTCGCAGCGGCTCTGCTTGATTCGTCTTCAGTGCGAGCGCGAGAGCCGCGTCCAGCGCAGGCAAGCCCGCGACGCGCCCGAGGCTGCGATAACAGGCCGCGAGAGTCGACGCGATCGCCCGTAACCGGCCCGGCAGCCACGATACGGTATCGGGCAGCGCCAAGGCTATCGCCTGGGCTGCGAGGATTTCCGCAACGAAAGGCGATGCGGCCGCATTCGTCTGCGCCTCAAGAGAGGCCGCCTGGTCGACTTCGGCGCCGAGATCAAGCGACGGGTCCAAGGCCTGCTGCGTCAAAGTCATGATCGCCACTTGTTCCGGAACGTAGCGGAAATGCTCCTCGAGGGCGCCGCTCGTCGCGGTGCTCACCAGATCGAATCGCAAGGCGCATTGATAAGGATCGAGTTCGGCGAGCGGCGGCCACGATTGCTCGTTGCTAACGCGTTGCCAAACGATCCCTGGGGTCTGTCGCGCCTGGTAAAACGGATCCTCACCCTTGAAGAAACAATCTTGCTCCGGCGTGTACACGGCCCAATGCAGCGGCGCTTCGGTCCGCGCGGCTTCACGCCAGGCGGCGCGAAGGGCCATCGGAACCGCAGCGAGCGGCAAGACCACCGCTTCACGAGGGACCATTTTGACCGGCACCAGTGGTTCTGCCACCGCGCCAGACCCCTGACCGATCAGCGCGCGCAGCGACTCCGCAAGCCGCACGGATGCTTGGGCATGCGCCGCTCCGCTGACGGAGCCGGTTTCGATCTCGTCGAGCAACAGCGCGACGAAGTCCATGGCATCGAGCAGTCGGTCGGCGAGTTCTTGACTGAAGGCTAGATCGCCGTCGCGGACCACGCTCATCAGATCCTCCGCTGCGTGTAGCACCCGTGACATTTCGGGAAAATCGAACAAGCCGGAGTTGCCTTTGAGCGTGTGCACCGAGCGGAACAGATCGCTCATGAGTTCCGCATCGCCGGGCGTCTTTTCCAGCTTGAGGAGCTTTTCGCTGATGTTCTGGAGAAAATCGCGTGCTTCCGACAGGAACTGCTGGAGAATTGGCGTCATAGGTTCGGACTCCCAAGCAATACCCGTAGAACCCCGAGCAAATTCTCGGGTCGCGTAGGTTTCAGCAGGTAAAGATTTGCGCCGGCATCAAATGCCTTTTGTCGGTCGACAGGTTCGGCTTCGGTCGAGATCATCACGGCCGGCGATTGTGCGACGGCCGCCTGACCGCGCAACGAGCGCAAGAACGAGTAGCCGTCCATCTTTGGCATGTTTACGTCGACGAGGTACAAGTCGTAGTCGGTATTCATGGCAGCCTCGAGCGCTTCGATGCCGTTCACAGCTTCCGCCACGACATAGCCGGCCGACTCCAGGATCGCGCGGTGGTACATCCGCACCGTTGCGGCGTCGTCCACGATCAAAATCCGCTGCGTCACTGTGCTACTCCCGGTCGTTGATAGACGATTGCACTCGGAAATTTTCGAATCTGAAACAACGAGGAGATCCTGCTCATTGACTCCGAATGGCCGAGCAAGATGAAGCCTCCCGGCCGCAGCGCGTCGTAGAATGTCTCGGCGGCCTGCTTGCGGGAGACGTCGTCAAAATAAATCAGCAAGTTGCGACAAAAGATGATGTCGAAATTCCGATACGGCCGCACGTCCGAAGGATCCTGAAGATTTACGCGCGTGAATTCGACGGCGCTTCGCAGCAGATCGTCAATTTGAAAGCCGCGCGCCGTTTTCTTGAAGTATTTGCGCAGGTACGTCTCCGGCACATGCATGGTCGAGCGGGCGGAGTAGAGGCCGGCCTTCGCTTGAGCAAGAATGTTGGTGTCGATGTCCGACGAGATGATCTCGACGTCGTGATCCTGGATGCCAGGCCAACGCTCGATCAGACACATGGCGATCGTATAAGCCTCTTCGCCGGACGAGGACGGCAGAGCCCAGATTCGGATCGGACTCTTGTCCTTCTTGTGTGCGAGGATCTCAGGCAGTATCGAATCCACAAGACAATCGAACTGGTAATCCTCGCGGAAAAAATAGGTTTCGTTAACGGTCATGAGATTGACCAGAGCCTGCAGTTCGCTGCCATCGGCTTCGAAGCGCAGGAGTGAAAAGTATTCCCGAAAGCTGGCGCTCCCCGTATGACCAATGCGATCCAGCAGGCGCTTGTCGACGAAATAACGCTTGTTGTCTTCGAAGCGGATCCCGGTTTTTCGGTAGAAATACTCCTGGAATTTCAGAAAGTCATCGGCACTGATGCGGGCCGCGGTCATTGCGTCGCGTCGGCAAGCGGAACGATGCGCTTTAGGGCGAGCGCCGCCGCGAACTGGATGTAGGGCTCGGAAGCGAAGCGCGTCTGGAGGCGCTCCAGTGCACGGTGTGATGCGCTTGTTCCCACTTCAGTCAATAGGTCGACCGCGGTGCCGCAGACATTGACCAGCGGCTCCCGCTCGATGACTTCGATCAACCAGGCTTCGACGTCCGGGTGTCGCAGGGACTCCAAAATGTTGATCGCGAAGATGC
>Ga0116226_10003715_pt1 | contig 13454 bp, 7 predicted proteins | sample S1TSphfallax_FD_89692 | JGI IMG/M metagenome (GOLD analysis project Ga0116226, IMG submission 89692) | Host-associated microbial communities from peat moss isolated from Minnesota, USA - S1T2_Fa - Sphagnum fallax MG | ecosystem: Host-associated > Plants > Peat moss > Unclassified | place: USA...
GATCTGCCGTTACTGATCATCAGAGGCGGCCAAACAGTCCTCACATTCACACAAGTCGCCCAGTCAGGGAGTTTTCTTTGCACGGTCACCCATTGTCCGGCTACAGTACCATTAGGAACCACCTCAAGGAATGGTTAAAGGAACCAATAATGGCTAAATCATTTTCTTGGGCCCTTTACTTTTAATGTTTTCACAACTATAAATTATTATTTTCCCCATGTTTATCAATTACATGCACTAATATATGGCTTGGAGTTTATTTTGGAATTAAAAAATCAGAATTTAAAAAAAAATTGTATTCTTACTTAAGATGGCCCCTTTAGAAATTGATAGCTTTAACTTTGAATAGTCATAACTAAATTATATTTATTCAATTAATTTCCTAATAAAAACCTAAAAATAAAATGATTTCCAAATTACCTTAGGAAAAACTTTTGAAAAATTCTCAAATCATGTTTCAAATTTGTGTTTCTAACCAAAAAATTCAAGAAAAATAACCAACATGACATTCTTGAAACTTTTTTAAAATGCAATGATTAGGAACACCAAAATACACAATATTTTCTATATTATTGAAATTTCAAAATCTATGGAACCTAATAAATGTATGCATTAATAATTATATATATAAGTGTTTCTACGATTTTTCAAAGTTTGATGGGTGTAAGAAAATTAAGGTGTGACGTTCTTAATGGTACCACCCAAGGATGCTTTCACCCATATTCAAGATTCATTTTTGTAAATAATATTTAGAGAGCTATTGCCGTATGTTGATCACCAATAATGAAAAACATGGATTTCAATATTTTTTCCCATTTCTATGGCCTTATGGGAAAAATGTCTTGTGAATGCATATATCGACCACATAAACATACATTGGCATTTACCTCTAAGTTTTATGATGGCTCATGAATTTGTGCTTGATTTCATTCTTGTGTTTTTGCACAAAAGGCAACATTGTATTCTCAATGGTGCCTCCACAAATTTTGTGAACTAGGATTAGTTCAACATTTGTAATTGACTTCATGCCAAACAATAAATAATTGTTGAATTTCTCGAACATGGCTTGGTTGATAGTCCTACATTTTGTTTCATCAAACCTTTTCAAATTTTGTGCATGACCATGTTGTCAATTCATCAACAATATTTTCCTTCCTTACTTTCTTTGCCCTATATTTAGTTGTTGAACCTTCACTGTGATAAATTATAATTATCGAAACCACATTGCCTTGCAATTAAAGCTAAAAAAAAACTATTGTATAATTATTATGCAACTATCCTTTTAGAAACATAAGGGATTCATAAATAAATTGTTATGTTAAAAAATTGATTGGTTGTATTATAGTTACAAGTGAGTTGAAAATGGATATCTTATACAATAATTTGTACACTCTGTACATACATTCATAGTTAACCATGTTTGATGTTTTTAAGAGTTGAATGATAGTTACATGTGATAGGCATTTTACAACTATTGTAGATGTGCCATTAATATAACAATTATGTTGCAACTAATGTATGATGTACATACATGTGATCATGCCACGTGTCCACATTTCCATCGCCCATCATGGGGTACATTTGCAATTAATTTTCTATTATGAATCCCATTAATATAACTAATAAGGCCATTAATGCACCATTATTGAACTATTAATGTTCAACCATGTTATGGTTATTGTGCAACAACTTATAACTTAATAAATATACAAATTCATGTGTGATATTTTATAAAAAGTATTGTTTCAATAATTTGACCATTAAATATTTTTTTTCTTTTAAATTTTAATTATGATGAATTCATTAATTAAATTAAATAATTCATTATTGACATGAAAAAATAAGTGTAATTAGATTTTTAAAAAGATTAATTAGATGAATTTAAATAATTAATCATATGATAATAAATTATCTAAAATCAAGTAATTAATTATTTGAAGTAACTAACAAAAAACTTATATTAATTAGTTTGATTATTGCAAATAGAAATTTATTTAGTTAGTTACAATAAATAATTAATAATTATTATGTATTTTAATATATTAACTAAATAATTATCTCAATTAAAATAATTAATTTAAATAACTAGCTTATTGGTTAATTAATTCAAATAATTGATCGAAATAATTAATTATCAAATATGGAATTTAAAAGTTTCATTTTTTTATAGTTATTTCAGTTAAAATAAAATAGATTATTTTGATAATTAATTATATGAACTAAACTAATGAATTTAAATCACTATTTCAGATAATTAAATATCAAACAATTAATTCACACATGTATTTATTAAATAGTTATTAATTTGAATGTATGACTTACATAATGAGAAGCAAACACAAAGTATGTGGGAAAATATTTTTGTAATTGCAATTCAATTTGCAACAAAGAATAATTAAAGGATTTAATCCATATGTTTTGTCTTTTAATCCCATGTCACAAACTATATAAAAAAAGGTGTTTTGTCTTATGTTCTTACAATAAATACATCTGCCATTCTGGGATGAACTCAAAAAAGTTTAATTCGAAAAGAAAAATATAAAATTAAAACATAATATCACATGACTATTTTTTAATTCACGTAGTCTTTTATTTTCCTACCTATTTGCTTTCATATGTAAATAAATAGTTTTTATTTTCTTACCTACATAGGTAAGTAAGTATGTAGGCCCTAGGACCTATCAACCTACCTACCTATGGCTATGTATTGACCTACCTAGCCATTAAATAAATAAATATGTCAAAATTAATATGCCATTTCATAATCTCGGACCATCATTCATAATCATAATAGATGATGGAGATTAATATTTTATTAAAAAAATAATCCAATTTTTTTTTATAATGCCACATATCAAGTTTTGATGGATGGGTGAAATTTAGTAACGTTAGCATGATGTTATGGCTATAGTTGTAATGGAGTTGCACAATAATTGAAAATGAGTTTTTTCAACAAACTTACAATTGAATTACACGATGTATATATATGATGAGTTGCAATTTTTGCAATTCATGTGACTTGTCCGATAGCACTCACAACATACAAATATAGTGATTCGTAAATGGTCATTGCAAGTCAAAAATTGAGTTGCAAGGCCAATTGCCAAACACCCATTTTTTTCATAGTGTTTCCACTTGTGTCACTGTAATGGTTGGTAGTTGCACCATTTTTTCCTTCTTTACTTTCAATTGTAGTTTATTTTTAACGACATTAAATTGTGAACATATGTTTTCACCTATAAGTCCACCAATGCTTTTCACATTGAACCCAACTTTGACATTTATTGAAAAGTTTGTTTTGTTTGCCAAATTTTGTGGATCACTAAGGATTCCAACCATTTTTTTAGGATCCTTATGAAGGTCGCCCATAAGGACAATTACTTTTGATTCATTTTCATTATAGTCAAACATTTTTCAAACAAAGACATTCTTCACATAGTCATTGGTTCCAAGCTTCACACAATTGAACAAAAACTTGGGGTCATCATCCTTATCACACAAAGAGGGCCCCCATGAAGTGATTTTGGGGTGGAACTCCCAAATTCCAAGGTCCTTGTTTTGATAAATTTTTATCTTTCTAAAATAGGTTTTAATTACCTTCCTCAATAGGCCTTATGTGTATTCAACTTGCAATTTTTTCTTAAACATATGAATCAAGAATTAGTTTTTTCTTTACTAGCAATTACTATATATCTAAGATGTCATGTGAAAGATGCCTACCTACATCTCAAACAAATCATAATATTGAATGGCCATTGGATTTTGACCCACATTTCAAACGTAGGTGAATATTGGGCAATTGTTCAATGTTTGATGTTACATCAACTGAATGTGAATATTGGGTGGCCATTCAATACTCACCTTCGCTTCAATTTAATGTGAGCATTGGGCGTCCATGCAATGTTCATTTATGCTTTAAATGAGGATAAATATTAAATAACCACTTGATACCCACCTACATTTCAAGTAAAATTGAGTATCGAGTGGCCACCCAATTCCAACCTTCAATTGTAGTGAAAGTGGCTATTGAGTGACCAATTGATGTTCACATGCATCTCAAAGGAAAGTGAATATCAAAGGTCACTTGATCTTCATTTACACTTTAAATGGGTATGAAATTTGGGTAGTCATTTCGTACTCACCTATTCATGAAATGGTGGTGAGTATCAGATGGTTGCTTGCTTTTCATATTTGTTTGAAGTGCATATGAACATTGGGCAACCAGTTGATGTTCATCTTCATGTTGAAATGGTGGCGAGGATTATGCAATTGCTCTTTATTCATATTCATTTGAGGTGTATATAAACATTGGGCAACCATCCAATGTTGATCACATTCGTCTTAACAAAGCTTGGGTTTCAATAATTGTTTCATTATGTCATGAAGGACTGATTTTTGGAAAATTGAATGACCATCCGATTCTCCTCTGCAAAATTGGTGGGAAAATCGGTTGACATTAAGTTTTTACAATTGAGGGTTTAGTAAGGGTCTTTGCAATTGTGGGGATTGTGGAGTGCTCTTTCCCCTTGTTGTTGGGACCTTAATGCCTAATTATTTATAAGAACACGTAGGTAAGCATATAATAAAAATGTAGGTTGGAATTGAACCAAGGAGCTTTAATCAAAATGTTGAAATTTGGGAATATAATAAAATTGGAGGATGCATAAGAGATGAAAGTTTGAATAAGGAAAGTTTGAATTATGAAAGTGTAAAGATAAGACTATAAAAATTTGAAAACAAATAAAATTAAAAAAATGAAAACAAAATTAAGGAAAAAAATCTTTGCAAATTTTGCCAATGTATACAAATATTTGTTGGACAAAAAATTCAATAGAAGAAGTAATCACCAAAAAAATTTGGATATGAGTTGAAAATGAGAAAAATGTTTTAAAAATTTCACCAAAAATAGCAAATTAGTGGAACATTGAAAAACTAAATAGAAAAGGAAAATGGAAACAAAGATGAAAAATGAAAAAAAAAGAAAGAAGAAAATCTTGAATAAGCTTTTGAAATTGGAAGAAATAGATTTTTTTTCAAGTTTCCATAAGTTTTTATTTTTTAAAAAATTTCCATGTAGGAAGAAATTAAATTTTTTAGAAACTTTAAGAACTTGAAAAAATTGAAAGAAAAAATGAGATTACCTTTCCAATGTGCATTTGCGCAAGGTTAAATTTGCAACTCAAAATGGTTGGGGATAATTCAAACACAAGAGAGTTGAACCCAATAATTCCAAAAATCATGAAAAAATTCAAACATTGTAGGAATGCAAATAGAAAATAATTTTTTTGAATCAAAAACACAATATTTAAATTATTTAGGTAATATGCCAGACAAGCAAGGTCCATTCAAAGGGCCGAGAGGTTTGAATCATCACCACAAAGGTCATGGTACCTTGAATGGCAAGGAAAAAAACTAGTGAAATTTTTCTTATTAAACATGAAACACAAAAAAAAATCCTATTTGCAAGATATGTTCATCACATATGAGCACACTTGTAACATTTTAAGAGACTGACCACCTTGGCCCAAAATTTTCACCTTTTCAATATTTCTATAAAGCAAAAGAATGTTTTGCCCATAATTTATTCATTAATTATTTTTTTCAATTAATTAATCAAACAATTAATTTTACAAGTACTTGAAGGATTGTTCAAATCCTTGTTTATCTATAATGGCATGGTCAAAACTATTGAATCAATATTGTATTATTTGCCCATTAAAAGTTTTCAACTTTTGAATTTCTAGCAACAAGTTATTTAAACAACAAACATGTATGTACTTGAATTAAACAAATTATATCTACAATTCTTATACTAACATGTATTCAAATTACACATAGCTTCAAATAAAATATTTCAAAAAGATAAAATATGTTTTCATGTTCTCATTGGAAGAGAAACACAAAATCAAAATAACAAAAAAAGTCATCTTAAATAGGTTTGTTCTTTTAGTCTTATACTAACTAATTCAAAATTCAAACAATCGTAATAGACCATTTAAATAGTCATTAGTTAGTACTAATAGTCCCAAAAATTTAAAAACTACCCCCTATTTAACCACTTGTTTCATTACATGTTCTACCGACCTATTATGCAAATTATTGATTGATTTACACCATGTCAACCTATCTATTAACCTAGTATAATGCTACTTGTCATATCATGTAACCGGTTAGGTTAATGTTACATGTTAGGTTAAATCACCTATTTAGTATAACAACATGCCTAAACCTATAACATGTTAGGTTACTTGTTACTAAATCTAGGTAATAATGATCTTATATACCCACATTGAAATACATGTTTTATATATTATATATTTTAAAGAGATATATTTGAGTTTTAATTAATTTTAATTGATTTTAGTAAATATGATCATAATTTTTTTGTTCCATTCAACAAATAAATGTGTAGAACTCAAATCAAAGTTTGATTGTTCATGGCCCCGAAAAAGTACAACTAATAATAAAACATCTAAAAGAATGAAGCATATTTCCACTACAATCATGTTAGTTAAATTATTAAATTTCAAAAATTGCAATGTCCTTCATAATACACAAAAATATAAATATAAATATAAAATATTTTGAAAACCAAGTGCTCTAGTTAATTTTAGAATAGAAGTTATTCGCTTTTGAGGCTAACTACTTGAAGCTTCAATTATCATATGATTTTTCAATTAAAATTGAGATCTTGTTCCAAAAAAATTATCATTTCAAATTGGTAAATTTCCAATATTATCAAAATCCTTTGAATCTTGTTTTTTAAATTCAAGAATATAACTAGGTCATTTATATAGAATTTCAGGTAATTTGTCATAAAAAAAGGTTGTTGTATTATGAACCATTGTGATGAAGGGGATTTTTCCCCAAAAACCTCAAATAGGTTCATTAGCAAGGATCCTTAACATTAACTAGCATTAAATGGCAACTATTCTAGGTGGGCTATAACATTTTTACAAAAATGTTCTTACAAATGGAGACTTAGGAAGTGGCTAAGTCTAGATGTGGTTAATTTAATTATTCTTGTTTCAAAAAATGGTAAACATCTGTTAAAAATAACCAATTTTTCTTGTTTTTTCATTTTTTGAAAAATAATTCACCAAGTTGCAAAATTTTGCAACAAATCCTTTTTTAATGATGCACTTAAGTATTTTATGCAATGGGAGACCATTACTTTAAAGTCACAATAATAATTAGGGTTATTTTTTTATGTTTGGGTTTGTGGAGTCAATTGTCACAACAACAAAACATGTCTTCATGAGTAGGACACTTTTTAGCTATGTATTAATTTAGTCATGTAGTCATATGTCCATTAATCATATGCCTCCAATCATATTTACAACTACATTATGACTACATGACTACAAGGTAGGTATCTAAAGTTGGTATTTAGTTAGTATGTATCTAATTTAAGTACTACCTAAGTAGGTAGTACCTTAGTTAAATAACAATTAACTAGGTACCTAGCTAGTAACCATTAGCTAGGTAATAGGTACCTAGCACATACCTACTTTAAATATGTATTAGTTAAATAGTACTAACCTACCCCACTACGTACCTAGCTACTAGTTAATAGGTACCTAAGTGAGTATACCTTGGTAACATATTTACCTACCTTGATTACTAGTTAGTGGGTATGTACCTAATTTAGATAGGTACATACCTATTATTTATTTAAACCCACCTTACCTTGTAGGTACATACTACCTATTAGGTAGGTACTTACTTTAATTAGGTGGCTAAACTTATCAAGGTACCTATTAGGTACCCAGTAAGTTCTTACTAATATTAGTATTAGGTACCTATCTTAAATACATATTTATCAAGTAGGTACCTATTTGTATGTACCTACCCCATGAGTACCTAGCTATTAGTAGCTACCTACTTAGTTACTAGGTAGCTACTAATAGTTTCCCAAGTAAATATGTACCTTGGTACCTATTTGGCCATAAGGTAGTAGGTAGAAACCTACCTAGGGTATGCATTAATTACCTACCCACCTTGGTACATACTACCTACTAGGTAAGTACCTCCTTTAGTTAAGTGGTTAAACCTACCATGGTACCTATTAGGTTATTAAATACATTATATGTTACTAGGTAGGTATTCAAGTTAGGTAACTAGGTTATTTAAGTAAATTAATAAACAATTGTTTATGATAATATGGTGACAACTTTTATCACGTGAAAAAAAAGTGGTGTAATGGTTAAGGACCATCCCTTAATGTGGAAGTTGAAAGGTTCAAATCTTCACAATTGCAACCTAGTTCTATAAGGTTAATTATGTTATGTTAAGTTGTTAGCTTAACTTAAGTACCTAACCTAGCCTAGGTTGTTAGCTAGATAGGTTAGTTTGCATTCCTAGGTTGGTTAAGAAATACATATTTAGCACATAGGTTAACTTTTTAGCTTAACAAACCCTAGGCTTACTAGTTTAGGCCAATAAGTTAGTATAATAGCCTACTAGCCATGTTTTGATGGTTGTAGTTGCAAATGTCATAGTTGTAAAAGACATTTAAAAATATGACAAGTTTTAATCAACTACATAGTCATATAATCATGGATGTCTTAAACGATTAGTAGCCTACTCATAGATGGAATCAAAAGAACATGTTTTGACCTTGTGTGTCACTACTACAAAATGCGTCCTAGTTCATTTTAGGTTTCACTAGATTTTGAGTGAATTTAGACATTTTTACCTATTGAAATTGTTTAACCCTTTAGTGAACTAAGACCAATTGCTACAAACAACGATTTGTTTCACTAGTACATAGTAAAACAAGATTATTCTTTAATGAAATACAAATTTATTAAACCATTCACTTGTTGGTTAATTAACTAACCAACATGGAAATCAATTAAATTTTAACTATTTAATATATAATATTATTGATAATTTCATGATTTTAAAGCCTATTATTTATTGACACGTGTCACTACCTACACTAACTTAAAACTTAACCTAGGTAGGTAAGTACGCCACATAATCAACATAGGCACTTATTCTAAGAATTCAATAGGAGAATATTCAATCAACATGCCATTGTTGACCACACATAACACCACCCATGAGGTTTGATCCCTTGACCTTTGGAATGGAGGCATACATTTTTACCATCAAGCCACCCCACTTGAAGTGATAATATGTTACATTAAAATTTATTTATCAAATACTTCATTTTAAACATTACAAAAACATAAACTTTGAAAATTCATATCTTAATGAGATTTTGTTCAAATGAGATGATTTGAGTTTTTTATTTTAATTTAAAAAAATAATGTACATTATTTTATTTTATTTTTGAAAGTTTAAAATCATTTCAAAAAAAAAGTAGACATTTCAATGACCATTCTTTTGAATTAAAAATAATAATGGATTTTTTTTGTTAATATAATAATACAACCTATGTTAAACTACTTTCAATTATTATATGACTATTTTTCATTCATTTAAATTATTTCACCCTACATTATTGATGGCTATTTATGGCTATTCTCATTTATTTTTTATTATTTTTGGCTATTTCATCGTAGGCTACTTTTGGTTATTCTAAGTTATTTTTGACTATTTTAGCTTTATTTCACCTTAGGCTATTTTAAACTATTGTAAGGTTTTTTGGTTATTTTATGTTATTTTTGGCCCAGTGTTAATTATTTCAGTTTAAACTACTTGTAGCTATTATAAGTAATTTTTGGTTATTAAAGGTTATTTCACCTAATGTTATTATTGGCAATTTTAGGTTATTATAAGTTGTTTCACCTTAAGTTATTTTCATCTATTATACATTATTTCACCCTAGATTATTTTTGGCAATCCTAAGCAATTTTAATATATGGTTATTGGTTGTTCTTTTATTAGTGCTATTTGTGGTTATTAATGGCTATTGGTACCTATTATATTTGTGGCTATTAATGTTTTTAGTGGTTATTCTATTAATAATTATTGGTGGTTATTTTATTAATGGCCATTAGTAGTTATTCTATTGGTGGCTATTAGTGGTTAATATATTGTTGATTATTCTATTGGGGTTTATTCTATTGGGGGCTATTGGTGGCTATTATATTGGTGGCTATTTTATTAATGGCTATTGGTGGCTACTCTATTAATGATTATTGGTGGCTATTATATTAATGGCCATTGGTGGTTATTCTATTAATGGCTATTGGTGGCTACTCTATTAATGACTATTGGTGGTTATTATATTAATGGCCATTGGTGGTTATTCTATTAATGGTTATTGGTGGCTACTTTACTAATGGTTATTATATTAATGGCTATTGGTGGCTATTCTATTAATGGCTATTAATGGTTATTGATGGTTATTCTATTAATGGCTATTGATGGTTATTCTATTAATGGCTATTGATGGCTATTCTATTGGTGGATATTGGTGCTTACTATTGGTTATTATATTAGTGGTTATTAGCGGCTATTATATTTAGTGGCTATTGGTTATTAATATATTAGTGGCTATTGGTGGCTATTATATTAGTGGTTATTGGTAGTTATTATATTAGTGGCTATTGGTTGTTATTATATTAGTGGCTATTGGTTATTATTATATTAGTGGTTATTCGTGGCTATTATATTAATGGCTATTGGTGGTTATTCTATTAATGACTTTTGGTGGTTATTCCGTTGTAAGCCATTGGTGGTTATTGATGGTTATGTTATTAATGATTATTGTATTATAAGTTTTTGTTGGTTATTATATGTTATGTTATAACTATTGGTGATTATTGTATTATAAATTATTGTTTGATATTCTATGTTATAATATCATAGGCTATTCATAATTATTATATTGTAAGGTATTTAAAAATATTTTTCATAAGTTATTATTTTCTATTCGGAGTTATTTTTACCTTATGTCATTATATTTTGTTTTAGATTATTCTAAGTTATTATACTTAGAATAAAATAATTTATAATAACATAAAGTAGAACAACCTTGAATAATTTAAAGTATAACTTGAAATAACATATATTAATTTAAAAAAAAAACCTAAGGTATAGCCTAAAGTTAATTGAATAATTTAATTTAGAATGACTTCAAAATTTATAATAAATTAATTAAGATATCTTAAAGTAAAATAACATATAATAATTTAAGGTACAATAATTTATAATAACCTATAATAACATAAAATATAAGTTAGAATAACTAAAATAGTTTAAATAATATAGGGTATATCATAAAGTAGCATAAATAAAATATTTTTAAAAACATAGAAATAAACCCATTTATTATAGTAAATTGTAATAGTGAATTATGTTAACTAGTAATGAAACATGATGTTTACATAATGGTATTATAGTGAAATCAATAAAATGTAATGAAATTATTTCACTTTTAAAGTCCCACAGTGATTTAAGTTAGTAAATTGCATTTCACTTTGGTAGTAATGTGTGTTAGGTGAAATGAGGTCATGATCATGATCTTGATATATTTATTTGGGAAATGGTGATGGTTGAATAAATGCATTGAGTGGTTATACTAGTGTGGATGTACATTGAACAAATACACAAAGTTACAGATTGTGGGTTTATAATCAACTATTCAATAAAAGAAATGGGAATACAAATTCCACTATTGTTGGTAGGCATTTAAAGTGTTTGAACTTTTTTTGATTAGCCAACAATGTTATTTAGTGAATATGATTAAAATTGTGATCATGGAATGGCTTATATGAATTAAATGTTTTTGAATTTTTGATTATGAGACTTTTGTTAGACATAATTGTTCAGACTCAAAGAAAAACAATCTTTATTTCTCATTGTCATCATATTGTCATCATGAATTTGGTAAAATGAATACATCTTTAAAAACATCAAAGTAATTTGGGGAGTAAAAACATGATAATTACAATAATTGAACTTTTTGCAAAACTAATCATTATGCCACAAATGGCATTCTGTGATTAGTCCTATATGACTACAAGTGGCATAATCATTAAAAAATGGCATAAACGACAAGTTTGATTCATTTACAAATTGCATATGTGACTAATCTAGTTGAAAATGACCAATCATGGAATGCCATTTTTGGCATAATGAATTAATAATGTTCAATCACAACACCTACTTTTAAACATGAAAGGTATGCCAACAAGAATTTACAAATGTAAAGTTGGGATATGAATGAAAACAATATTTATGGGTTACATTTCATGCATATCAAGAATTGAAGTCAAATAACATACGCCCTTTGAATTGGTGCTAAAATAGTCAATATGATGTTTCCCCCTCACAACTATTCACTACAAAGATTGTGGAGGATTCAACATATTAAACAAATTATAGAATTCAATATGAAGGATGTTCAATATTCTTGAATCATTCACATGGTGTTTAAACTTGTTAAGAATGTTACAAGATCAATGGAAGGTTAAAAAAAACATAATTGATTCTCAAGTTTGATAACAAATTTTAACATTTTAGTTTTTATAAAAGGGGTGCAATGTTCATCATTATTGGATTTGCAAATGTTAGAACTATGGATCCAATACAAGAGTAGGCCTTTCTAGATATATTTTACCATGGATGTAAGTTTGGAGTGACATTTGAAGGTTGTATTGGTACAAACACCATGTAAACCTATGATGGAAAAGGGAGAAAAAGGCTTCATTGATGATGAAGTAATAATCCAAATAAGTTCATGCAAAATTTTATTCAATGTGTGAATTTATTTATTTAATATCTAGGTGTAAATCCATCAAGTGTTAGACTAAGAAAATTAGTAAATCTATAATTCATTACGCCACAAAATAGATGACATTAAATGCTTACAAACCCATTAACAAATTGAAGTGTGAAAAATATGGAATGATTTATAAGTTGAAAAAATGTTGGTCAGTATGCACATATTATTATCAAATGAGAAATAAAATAATGAAAATACAATACACAAAATTTGTGAAAGTAATGTATTATGATGAATAAGTTACATTAACAAAATTTAAAATGTTTTATGAGTTTGAACATTTAAATAATTTGAGTTTGAATATACTTTAAATGTGTGTATAATGAATGTTCATACACAAAGTTATAGACTATGGTTTTGCAAGCAATTAATTGGATTGATTCAATGTAATAATTTTTTTCCCATTATTTTGATGAATTTAGATTGCAAAAAATCATTTAGTGCCAACAATATGATTATTGTTTAGTCAATTACAATTTTAAAATGAGTTCATGATAAATATATGTACATAAATAAGTAATATAAAAAATGTGGAATCAAACCTACCAATCACCTTTTTATGAAGATGATATAGATTATGTCTTTGATACATTAATTTGAATTTATTAGTTATTAATTGAAACTTAGTTTGTCAAAATCTTGAAATTTACACACATCAATTTTATTTGAATTGCATTAAAGAAATCAAGTTTAAATCATGAGAATGGACCTTGTAGGTGGGGAGAAGAGTCTATGTTTAAATTTGACACTA
>Ga0116226_10003716_pt1 | contig 13453 bp, 10 predicted proteins | sample S1TSphfallax_FD_89692 | JGI IMG/M metagenome (GOLD analysis project Ga0116226, IMG submission 89692) | Host-associated microbial communities from peat moss isolated from Minnesota, USA - S1T2_Fa - Sphagnum fallax MG | ecosystem: Host-associated > Plants > Peat moss > Unclassified | place: USA...
CCCATTACGCTCGCCGGCGTCCCGGTCGTCACGGTGCCGCTGACCGCGCCGGGGACGCTTCCGACGGGCGTGCAACTCATCGGACCGGCCGGCAGCGAGGGGCGTCTGCTCGCGCTCGCGGCGTATCTCGAACGAGTCGGCGTCGCCGGTGCGGGCGCCGTTCCGGTGCTCGCATGACCGGCCTTGCCGCCTACGCGGCCGCCTACGCGAACGGGGCGACGGTGACCGCCGTGCTCGGCGCGGCGATCGACGCGATCGATGCAACCGATCCCGTCTGGATCACGCGCACCTTGCGCGAGCGTGTGCTCGAACGCGCGCGCGTGCTCGATGCCTGTACGCCCGCGGAGCGCGCAGCCATGCCGCTCTTCGGGGTCCCCTTCGGCGTCAAGGACAACATCGACGTCGCGGGGATGCCGACCACGGCCGCCTGTCCCGCATTCGCCTACACACCCGAACGATCGGCAACGGTCGTGGAGCGGCTCGAAGCCGCCGGCGCGGTCGTGTTCGGGAAGACGAATCTCGATCAATTTGCGACGGGTCTCGTCGGCGTGCGATCGCCCTACGGCGTGCCGCGTAACCCGTTCGATGCGCGCTACATCCCGGGCGGCTCGAGCGCCGGCTCGGCGGTCGCCGTCGCCCGCGATCTCGTCGCGTTCGCACTCGGTACTGACACGGCCGGATCGGGCCGCGTTCCGGCCGGGTTCACGGCGACGGTCGGGCTCAAGCCGACGTTCGGAACGCTGAGCGCAGCGGGGGTCGTCCCGGCATGCCGATCGCTGGACTGCGTTTCGATCTTCGCGCGCTCGGTCGACGACGCGCAGACCGTGCTCGCGGTCGCCGCCGCGATCGACGCGCGCGATCCGTTCTCGCGCGCGACGCCGCCGCCCGTCGACGCGCTGCCGCCGGCGTTTCGCTTCGCCGTGCCCGATACGCTGACGTTCGCGGGCGACGGTGAAGCCGAAGCGAGTTTCGCGCGCGCGGTTGCGCGGCTCGAAGCCTGCGGCGGGAGCCGCGTCGCGGTGGACGCCGCCGCGTGCTATGAGGCGGCATCGCTACTCTACAACGACGCCTTCGTCGCCGAGCGCACCGCGGCCGTCGGCGATTTTTTGGCCGCGCATCCGGATGCGCTGCTCGACGTCACGCGCACGATCGTCGAAGGCGGCCGGCGGTACAGCGCGGTCGACGCGTTCCGGGCGATGTACCGCGTACGCGCGCTGCGACGCGACGCCGAGGCAATTTTCGACGCCGCACCGGTGCTCGTCGTCCCGACGTCGCCGACGATCTACACGCTCGCCGAGATCGCGGAGGAACCCTTCGCACGCAACGCGATGCTCGGCACGTATACGAACTTCGTCAACTTCTTCGACTGGTGCGCCCTCGCAATTCCGAGCGACCGGTATGCACACGGCGTCCCGATCGGCATCACCCTGATCGCGCCGGCCTTTCACGAAGCGCGACTCGCCGATCTCGCGCGACGCTTCATCGCCACCGCAGCGGAAGACCCCGTCCGCTCGGGCTAAACAAAAGAGCGAGCACGGCGCGTGGACAAGGGAGCGGCCATGCACGACGTTCGCTCGCGGCGCTCACGCACTGCCGCCGTTTCTTCATTCGCACTAGCACTCGCCATGCTCGCGCAGCCGCTCGCGGCAGTCGCGCAGACGCCGAGCGCGCCCACGATGGACGACGCCATCGCAGCGATCTCCGCGGCGGCGCCGGCGGCGATGGCCTATCAGGTGACGCCCGGCTTATCGCTTGCGATCACGGATCGCACGCACACGGTGCGGGTGCTGACCTTTGGCTACGCGGAGGTTGCCTCCAAGGTCCCCGTCACCCCCGCGACGCGCTTTGCGATCGGCTCGATCACGAAATCGATGACGGCGCTCACGCTGCTCGAATTGCACGACGCGGGCCGGATCGATCTGAACGCGCCGGTCACGCGCTATCTGCCGTGGTTCCGGATCGACGCGCACGGCAAACGTATCCTCGTTCACCAGCTGCTCTCGCACACCACCGGCCTGCCGGACGATTTTTCCGACGCAAACGATCCGCTCTATGACATCGGTGCGCTCGCAGCGACCGAGACGCTCTTTACGCCCGGCACCGCTTGGTCGTACTCGAACGACGGCTTCGCGACGCTCGGCGCAATCATTGCGGCCGTCGACCGCCGGCCCTGGGCCGACGCGCTGCAAGCGCGCGTCTTCGACCAACTCGGCATGACGGACGCAAGCCCCGTGATGACGCCGGCGACGCTGAGCACCGCCGCCGTCGGCTACGAGATGCTCGATTACGATCGGCCGGAGGCGCTGCATCCGGCGCTCACGCCGGTGCAGCCGTTCGCCTTCGTCGACGCGGCCGGCTCCGTGCTCGCAACGCCTGAGGACATGGCGGCGTACATGCGCTTCTACTTGAACGGCGGGAAACGCCGTGACGGAACATCGCTACTCGCGCCGGCGACGTTCGCGGCGATGACGCACGCGGACCGGTATCTGAATGGTGCGGCGGCGGGCGCTGCCGAGCCGGCGCTCGCCGAGGCCCCGACGTTCTACCGTCAGTACGGCTACGGGCTCTCGGTGTTCGACGCGGAGGGCGATCATCTCGTCGGCCACACCGGCGGCGTGACCGGCTACACCTCATGCATGCAGATCAACCTCACGCGCGGCTTCGGCGTCATCGCGCTTGCGAACCACGTCGAGGCGCCGCTGCATCCGTGCGCGATCATGCTCTACGCGATGGCGGTGCTGCGCGCCGTCGCGGCCGGTACGCCGCTGCCGCCGCCGTGGCACGCGCCGGACATCGCGCACGTCGAGTCGGCCGCAACGTATGCCGGAACGTATCGCGCGCCGGATGGCGCGGTGCTGCGGGTAGTCGCGACCGCGGATCATCTCGCGCTGATCGATGGTGCGAAAACGATTGCGCTCTATCCGCGCGGTGGAACCTTCTTCGCCGACGATCCCGCCTACGCGCTCTACCTCATCCACTTCATGCGCGACAAACACAAAACGGTCATCGGGCTGAATTACGGCGCGCGCTGGTTCACAAACGAGCGCGATCCCGCGCCGCGCGCGGCACCGGCCTATCCGGCCGCCTGGAACGCGCTCACCGGACGCTACGAGTCCGTCTCCGCCCAGGGCGGCGGCACGACGCGCGTCGTGATCGTACGCGGCCGGCTCACGCTCGACGGCACGACGGCGCTCGCGCCGCGCAGCGACGGCGCGTTCGCGCTCGGGCCCTCGATCGTGCGTTTCGAGGCCCGCGTCGCCGGCCAGCCGCAGCGGCTGAGCATCGACGACACCCACTACTACCGGGTCGAACTGCCGTAGCCGTTAACCCGCTTCGGCGGCGATGTCGGGCGCGATCGCATCGAGCATGATGCGTTTGTAGTGGTTGAACTCGACCGAGGCGATATCGCGCGGGCGCGGGAGCGCGATCGGCAGCTCGAGTTTGAGCCGGCCCGGATGCGGGCTGAGCACGATCACGCGGTCGGAGAGATAGACGGCCTCGTCGACGCTGTGCGTGATGAAGAGGATCGTCTTGCGCGCCGCCTGCCAGATCTCGAGCAGACTCTCTTGCAGCCCGTTGCGCGTGAAGGCATCGAGCGCGCCGAACGGTTCGTCCATCAAAATGACGGCCGGGTCGTTGGCGAGGACGCGTGCGATCGCGACGCGCTGCTTCATCCCGCCCGAGAGTTCGTGCGGGTAGCGGTTGCGGAATTTCTGCAAGCCGACGATGTCGAGATAGCGTTCCGTGAGCGCGTGGATCTCATCTTTGGGCCGGCCCGCTTGGCGCGGTCCGTAGGCGATGTTTTGCGCGACGCTCAGCCACGGGAAGAGCGCGTAGTCCTGAAAGACCATGCCGCGATCCGGTCCCGGCGCGCGGACCGGTTTGCCCATCACGAGGAGCTCGCCCGAGGTGACGCTCTCGAAGCCCGCCACGATGCGAAGGAGCGTGCTCTTCCCGCAGCCGCTGGCGCCGATGATGCAGATGAATTCGCCCTGTGCGATCTCGAGCGAGATATCGCTCAGCGCGTGGGTCTCGGTCAGCGAGCCGTTGCGGTTCGCCGAGACGTAGGTTTTTTCGAGATGGCGTGCGGCGATCGCGGCGACGCCGCGGCCGACGCCCGGTTCAGTTGCGAGCACTGGGGTTCCACCACAGCGCGCGGCGTCCGATCAGCATTACGACTCGGTCGCTCAAAAAGCCGAGGATTCCGATATCGATCATGCCGGCGATCACGAGGTCGGTGCGGCTGAGCTGCCGTGCATCCATGATGTTCGCGCCGAGGCCCGTCGGGACGCCGGTCATCTCACCGACGACGAGCAACACCCACGCGAGGCCGAGGCCGATCCGGATCCCGGTGAAGATCGCGGGCGATGCCGCGGGCAAGATGACGCGCGTGAAGATCGCGGCCTTCGGCGTCCCGAGCATCTCAGCGGCTTCGATCAGCCGTGGCTCCACCATCCGCACCCCGTCGACGGTGTTGAGCAGCATCGGAAAGAACGTGCCGAGCGCGATGAGCGCGATCGTCGCGGGCGGTCCGAGTCCGAAGAGGATCATCGTAAGCGGAAGCCACGCCGTCACCGGGATCGGGCGCAAGAACTGCAAGGTCGGGTCGATGAGCCCGCGCGCCATCGTGCTACGTCCGAGAATCAGGCCGAGCGGGAGCGCGATGATCGCGGCCACGCAGAACCCGCCGTACACGCGGGCGATGCTGGCCACCGCGTTTGCGAAGAGCGCGCCGCTGTACGGATCGTTGCGGATCCCGCCGAAGGCATAATCCCACACGGTCAGGGCGACGGTCGTCGGCGGCGGGATGAGCGAGAACGCCTTGCCGGCGGTCGCGAGCTGCCAAGCGATCAAGCCCACGATCGGCAGCGGCAACGCAAGCAGCCAAGCGGGGACGGTGCGCGCGACCGGCGCCCGAGCGGCGGCCGGCGATGAACGGGCGCCGGATACGATCTCCACCGTATGGTAGTTGGCGAACGGCACGCCCCTCGCGCCTGCCAAACCGGACACTGCAAGCGGCCGGCGTTGGACAAAGAGCGGACCGGGAGGCATTCCGTTTCCCGCCGGGCCGATGGTCCACTTGACACGTTCGCGAAGAAGACAGCGTGCGTTTAAATGGCCCTCTGGGCGGTAAGCTGGAATCGTGGAAGTAGCAACGATTGTAAACGAGGCCGGAGTACCCGAAGGCGGATTGCCCATCCGGGTCGGCTGCGACATTGCCTATGAGTTCGCCGGCCCGACGCCGGCCGTGTTCCTCGTGCGTCCGAGCACCGGTCCGCGCCAGCGGTTGATCGAGGAGAGCTGGGCCACGACGCCCGCCACCTCGTATCACGATTACACCGACGTGTTCGGAAATTCGTGCCGCCGGCTCGTGCTGCCGGCGGGTCCGGTCACGATTCGGTACGATGCGCTCTTCGATACGCCGCCGGCTGCCGAACCCGTCGATTGGAACGTCGAGCAGCACCTCGTGCAAGATTTGCCGGACGACGCGCTCGTCTACACGCTTCCGAGCCGCTATTGCCTCTCCGATGTGCTGGCACCGCGCGCGATCGAACTCTTCGGCAACGCACCGCGCGGCCGCGCCGCCGTCCAGACGATCTGCGACTGGGTGCATGAGAACATCACCTTCAACGCGGACGCGAGCACGCCGCTGACGACCGCCTGGGACGTGCTGCAGAGCGGGCAAGGCGTGTGTCGCGACTACGCGCATCTCGCGATCACGTTTTGCCGTGCGCTGAACATCCCCGCACGCTACGTCTTCGGCTACATCCCCGATATCGACGTGCCGCCGCCCTACACACCGATGGATTTCTGCGCGTGGTTCGAGGCGTATCTCGGCGGTGAATGGTGGACGTTCGACCCGCGCAACAATCGGCCGCGCAAAGGGCGCGTGCGCATCGCGATCGGCCGGGATGCCCTCGACGTCGCGATGGTCACCACCTACGGCGCGGCGCAATTAAACACGATGACCGTGTGGGCCGATGAAGTACCGGATGATCGAACACCGGCTGGATAGCGTCGCGATCGAACAAATCGCGTTCATCGACGAGCGCAGCGTGAATTGGGCGGCGGCCCGCAGCGTGACCTACGTCGTCCACCAGCATATCCGCTATACCTATCCGGGTCCGATTGCCGATCTGCGGCAACGGCTGATGATCGCACCGCGCGGCGAACACGGGGGTCAGCGCCGCATCATCGAGCGGCTCGACATCTACCCGCAGCTGCCGACGCAAACGCAGAGCGACGTGTTCGGCAACGACGTCATCGCGATGTCCGCGCCGAGAATCGAATACGGGCTCGACTTCGAGTACTGGGCGATCGTCGAACGCGAAGCTGCGGAGCGCGTCCACCACGAACCGCGCTCGGTACTCGATATGCCGAGCTTCCATCAAGAGAGCGTGCTTACTCGCGCGGATGCTGCGCTGCGCGAGGCCGCCGAGCACCTGCGTCCGCAGGCCGAGGACCCGCTCGACCTCGCGTACGCGATCAACCGTTTCGTCTTCGCGCACATGACCTACGCGTTCGGCGCGACCGACGTGTTCACGACGGCCGCGGCAGCGTTTCGCATCGGCAAGGGCGTGTGCCAAGATTACGCCCACATCATGATCGCGATCGCACGGCACTGCGGCCTTGCCGCTCGCTACGTCTCGGGGCATTTGCTCGGCGAGGGCGGAACGCACGCCTGGGTCGAGATCCTCGTCCCCGACGGCGACGGCGCGCGCGTCGTGGGTTTCGATCCGACGCACGACCGGACGGTGACGATGAAGTACATCGTCGTCGCGGTCGGTCGCGATTACGCCGACGTTGCACCGACATCCGGCGTCTTCACCGCCGCCTATTCCGGCGAACTCACGGTTCGCAAACGCGTCGGCGTCACCGACGTGCGATACGCCGCCTAGGCGCCAGACAAAGCGTCAGGTCATCTTTAAGACGCGGCGAATCGACCACGTCCCGCGTCCCCATTCCTCCGCCAGCGCATCGATCGCACGCGTCTTGGTGAGACCGCCGGCGCAGAGGTCGGCAAATCGCGAGCTGAGCCGCGCCCGGTCTTCCGGCGTCCATGCTTTCCCGCGGTTTGCGACCGCATGCGCTTCGGGGACGGAGATCGTTTCGAGCAACTCGCCTGGGCGGACGGCGGCGAGCAGCGGTACGCGACTTCGAAACGTCTGCTCCGATGCCTCGAATCCGGCGAACCGGCGATCCATACCGATCGCGACGGCCGCCGTCGATCCGCCCCCAAAAAAGAAGTCGCAGACGAGATCATCGCGATTACTGCTGTACTGGACGATCTTCTGCAGCAGCGCGGTCGGAAGTTCGTTCTTGTTCTTTGCGCGGCCGGGCTTGTACTCGCGATTGATCGTCCACACGTCTTCCCGATCGCGATAGTTCGCGGAACCACCGCCGGCGTGCACCTCATCGGTGCGAAAACGGGCCTGCAAATTGAACGTCCGGCGGCCGCCGGGCTTGGCGTAGTACAAGATGTGGTAGTGCGACGACACGTATTTGGTCGCCGTATACACGCCGAAGTTGTACTTCCAGACGAGATGATTGATCTCGCGCAGCGAGGTCGCGCGCAGCGCGTCGAGCACATCGTAGAGGTTCGTGTAGCCGGAGACGATGTAGAGCGAACCGCCCGGACGCAGCACACGCTCGGCCTGCCGGATCCAGCCATGGCTAAACGCGTTGTACTCGGCCGCCGGCACTTCGATATAGCCGTCGACGACGAACGACTCATCGCGGTTATAGTGCTGGTGCAGCCGGTCGCCGCCGATCCCGTAGGGCGGATCGGTGACGATCAGATCGACGCTCTCATCGGCCAAATGCGCGATCGCACCGTTCACGCAATCGTCGTTCACGAAGAGTGAGCGACCGATTCGAATGACGCGCGGATCCGGGACAGGCTGAACGGCCATGAATGCCAAGTTTTCGTCCGCGCGGCGCTGCGGCCTGGCGAACGCTACGTTTCGGTCAGCGGCCCGACCCCGGCGTCAGGTCGATCTGCGCGGGCGGTGCTTTCGGCCGCAAGACCAGCGTTCTGCCGCCACGAAGGGCCAACGCATCGAACGCGAACCGGATGCCGCCGCACCGTTGCGAGCCCGCGTCACCTACCTCGGACGGATCGTTGGAGACGTTCTGCGTTCGCATGCGCGCCCGCGCACGTTCGAACTCGTGGAAGAACTGCGCGCCCTCACGCGCAAGCGCCGGGCGACGCCCGGGCCCGACGTCGACGCCGCGATCGAAGCGACGCTCGCGGGGCTCGAGATCGAAGAGGCGGTCGACGTCATTCGCGGCTTCGGATTGTATTTTCAGATGGTCAACCTCGCGGAGGAAGTGCACCGTGAGGTCCGGCGTCGCGAGCGGGCGCTCACGGGCGCGGAGCCCCTGCGCGGTTCGCTCGAAACGCTGACCGACGCGGAAGCCGCGCATCTCGACGACGTCGAGATCCGGCTCGTCTTCACCGCGCACCCGACCGAAGTGCTGCGCCGCACGACGAGCGAGAAAATCGTCACCATCGCCGGGTTGCTGCGCGATCAAGACCAGCGCGTGCTCATCCCCGAAGAAGCCGCGGCACTCGAAGGCGAGCTGCGCGCGCAGATCATCCTGATGTGGCAGAGCAGCGAACTCTACGGCTCGGCGCCGACCGTCGCTGACGAGGTTCGCAATCTGCTGGCGCGCTTTCGCGAATCGCTCTTCGATGAATCGACGCTGCTCTTCGAGCGGCTCGAGAGCCGGCTCGGCCGGACGGTTCCGACGTTCCTCTCCTTCGGCAGTTGGATCGGCTCCGATCGCGACGGGAACGCGAACGTCGGTCCGCGCGCCGTCATCGACGCACACGCGCGCGCGCGCGCGTTCGTTCTGGCGCGCTATCTCGCCGACGTCGAGGCGCTGCAAGTCCGCTTCTCGCAAGACGAATCGCGGGGTCGGGTCTCCGAAGAACTCGTTGCATCGGTGGCGCAGGATCAGACCGAATTCACCGACGTTCGCTATACGCTCGGCCCGCGTCAAGAAGCCGAACCCTACCGGCGCAAACTCGCCTTCATCCACCGGCGCTTAACGCTCGCGGCCGCAGACGAGCCGGGCGGCTATCCCGACGCTGGTGCCTTCGCAGCCGACCTCGCGCTGATCGCGGCCAGCATCGCCGATCATAGCGGCACGCAGGTTGGGCGGCCGCTCGCGCGTCTGCGCCGGGCCGTCGAGATGTACGGCTTCCGGCTCTACACGCTCGAGTGGCGCCAGCACCGGGATCGCGTCGTGCGCGCGCTCGATGAAATCGTCGCGATCGTCGAACCCGATGCACCCGCGCTCTCCAGCCTCCCGGATGCGGAACGGCGTGCGTGGTTCGAGCGCGAACTCGCCTCGCTGCGGCCACTGATCCCGCGCGGCATCACGTTCTCCGCGTCGACGGTGGATGTGCTGGCCTCGCTCGATGCGGTCGCGGAGCTGCGACTGCGGCGTGGCCCGGATGCGGTGGAATCGTTCATCCTTGCGGGAACGGAATCAGCGCTCGATCTCCTCGCGCTGCTCGTCCTCGCGCGTGCCTGCGGCGGGCTCGACGCGGGTCCCGCTCAGATCGTTCCGCTCTTGGAGAGCGCGACATCACTCGCCGCGGCTGCGACCATCACGACGGAAGCGCTCGAATCGCCCGGTTTCCGCGCTCACGTCGCGACCTGCGCGAATCTCTGGGAAGTCATGCTCGGCTACTCCGACTCGACCAAGGTCGCCGGGCTCGTCGCGAGTACCTGGGCGATCTTCTGCGCGCAACAGACGATCGTCGCCGTCGCCGCCGCGCACGGAGCGACGGTACGGTTCTTTCATGGGCGCGGGGGTTCGGCCGGTCGCGGCGTCGCGGACGCGCGCGTCGCGATTGCGGCACAACCGGGCCTCGCGCGGACGGGCCGCTTCAAGGTCACCGAACAAGGCGAGGTCATCAGCGCCCGCTACGGCCTTCCGTCGCTCGCGCGGCGCAATCTCGAACTCGCCGTGACGTCGGTGCTCGGTGGCTTCACCCCACTGCCGCCGATCCCGCCGGCGCTCGGCGACCTGTTCGATCGCTTGGCGGCGAGCGGGCAAGCCGCGTATGTCGCGTTGATCGAAAGCGCCGGGTTCCTGGAGTTTTTCTCGGCATGCACGCCGGTGAACGAGATCGGCGAGATGCAGATCAGCTCGCGCCCCGGCCGGCGAGGCGTAACCGCGAAGATCGACGACTTACGCGCGATCCCGTGGTCGTTCGGCTGGGCGCAGACCCGCTTGATGATGCCTGGCTGGTACGGCGTCGGCACCGCGCTCGCGAGCGAGCGTGACCGGCTCGAAGAGCTGCGCACGATGGCACGCACGGTCCCCGTCTTCAGCACGATGATGCGCACGATCGAACGCACCCTTGCCGTCGCCGACTTCGCGATCTTCGAGCGCTACGCCGCCGCCCTCGTCACCGACGACGCGCTACGCGAACGGTTCGTCCCGCTGCTGCGCGCCGAGTTCGAGCGCTCGTGTGAAATGGTCATCCTGGTACTCGAATCCGATCGGCTCCTCGCCGGCGAACCGACCCTCGCGCGCAGCATCGCGCTACGCAATCCCTACGTCGACCCGCTCTCGTTCCTGCAGATCCGCCTGCTCCAAACCCAGCGCGCGACCACCGGCACGAGCAAGCACCTCTCCAACGCCATCCGCCTCTCCATCAACGGCATCGCCGCCGGCATACGGGTAACGGGTTAGTCATCCCGAGCGTAGTCGAGGGACCGCCACGATCTCAGCTGTCCCTCGACTACGCTCGGGATGACACCAGCGGCGATCGCCGCTCTTCGGAGAATCGCCCCAATCCTGCGAATCGAGAAACGCCCTAAGCGCTAAATAACGACCATCAACCATCTCGTTTTTTGATGATCGCGGTACCCGACATGCGAGGATTTGCCCATCTCGGATTCCGTGTCACCCGTGAGCAGATCGTATGATTTGTCAGCGACGATGGGCATTACAAAGAGTAGAGGTGAGACATTTGGACGAGCGTATTGATGTTCTTGACCTTAGCAGACGTTCTGAAGGCATGCACGATTATGAGTCACGGTTCTTGCTCCGACATTTCATCTGCGTTACAGAGAGATTGAATCCAAGAATGCGAACGAGCAAGTACCCGAACATCCTTGCTCGCGGCCTCGATGTCCGGGTGCAACCGGGTGGAATTTTCTTCTGAATGGTGTTTCTTTTTGCGTTGAGTTTCAACGTGATGCCGCTGTCTATTCCGCGTGGGCAAACCGTCCTGACGGATTCCAAGCGGCCCAATCCGCGCTATCCTCAACTGCTGTCGCCGTCACCGATGATTCGGATGAATTCGGCTGGCGAATCGGTTGTTGTTGTGACGGGCAAGGCACCGTCATCGCTCACGATGGCACCCGAGGAAGTACTGGAATTTACTGCGGCCCGTTTCTCCCGTACAATCTCGGCACCCAGCGCAGTGGCGTTCGCCCAGCAACCATTTCGACCGGCTGGGCCGGTCGGACCAAACGGCAACGTGCAGTTCCCCGACCTCACGATTGGGAACGTCTTGGTCTCTGAGTCTGGAACTCCGTATGTATCACTGGAGCACACGTTCGATGGCGCATACGCAGGTATGGCTCGGTGGTCGTTCTTTTTCCAGGACGGTAAATGGTCGCCAATGGGCTCGCTCGACTCGGACGATATCGCGAACACGACGGTTACCGCGGTTGTCGCTGGCAATCAGCTTGCGCTCGTCGAGGACTTTGAGCGTTCTCCCGATTATGTCTCGGACGACGCGCAGCACGGCCGTACGGACGAAGATACGTTGTGGATTCGTGACGCCGGGCCCCCGACGTCTATCGGCGGCGGTACCATCTCCGCCATCCGCAATCATCACTTTGTCGGTTACGACGCTCATTACGCTCCGACGCAACCGAGCACGCCAACTCCGGTCAACGCATTCACATGGACCCACGGCAAGAAGACAGAGCTCGGTAAAGGTGTCGCGTGGTCGGTCAATTCGAACGGCGATGTCGTCGGCGACGACCGACCTTCCGTCGATATGCCGGGTCGGCCATCCGTATGGCATCGTGGTAAGAAGACTCTTCTCTCAACCGCGCAGGGCTCAGCATTTGGGATCAACGACCGGGGCGAGATCGTTGGCGACCTGGCATCAGGCGGCTCATTCATCGCAGCATTTCATGACGGGCATGCATCGCTCGTGATGCTTGACCAGGTAATGACCCCACATGGGCCATGGCATATCAAGCACGCCTTAGCGATTGCCGACGATGGCTCGATTCTGGCGCTCGCGCGAAGCGCATCTGGTACAGAGACGCTAGTTATGCTCATTCCTTCCCGCTAAGCCGATCCGATTTCAGTACTTCAGACAAGCCATAAACGCTTTTCGGTTCGTTTAGGGGCCGCGCAAATTCATATTTGCTACTTACGCGCGATCCCGTGGTCGTTCGGCTGGGCGCAGACCCGCTTGATGATGCCCGGCTGGTATGGCGTCGGAACGGCGCTCGCAAGTGAGCGCGACCGGCTCGCGAACCTGCGCACGATGGAGCGCACGGTCCCCGTCTTCAGCACCATGATGCGCACGATCGAACCCACCCTCGCCATCGCGGACTTCGCGATCTTCGAGCGCTACGCGGCTGCCCTCGTCACCGACGACGCGCTACGCGAACGTTTCGTCCCGCTGCTGCGCGCCGAGTTCGAGCGCTCGTGCGAAATGGTCATGCTCGTGCTCGAATCGGATCGACTGCTCGCCGGCGAACCGACCCTAGCGCGTAGCATCGCGCTACGCAATCCCTAAGTCGACCCGCTCTCGTTTCTGCAGATTCGCCTCCTCCAAACTCAGCGCGCGACCACCGCCACGAGCAAGCACCTCTCCAACGCCATCCGCCTCTCAATCAACGGCATCGCCGCCGGCATCCGGGTGACGGGCTAAGAGTGGCGTCATCTGCGCCACCACCGTGTCATCCTGAGCCTGTCGAAGGATGGGCATGCGATAATCGACCATTTGTGGCACGCCCATGCTTCGACAAGCTCAGCATGACATGGTCGTGGCCTAGCAGGCCTGTGAAAAAGTGGCGTCGCGCGGATCGGCACCGAACATTTCGTCGAAGCGAGGCGCGATGAGGGAGCAACGCCATAGCGTTGTGACCGAAGAGCAACGAAGTCTTCGGCGGAATGGGCGGTGTCGAGACGCCGGCGTCATTTTTTCACAGGCCCGCTAGTACTCGCGGAGTTCCGAAAGGGCGGCGGCGCCGCCGCGGAGGCGGCTGCTGATCCAGACGCCGAGGACGGTTGCGATGTAGGGGAGGCTCAGGATCAGCTCGGGCGGGGCGATGTTGCCGAAGACGAGTTGGCCTTTGATGCCGAGGTATTCGACGAGCGAAAAGAACGTGGCGGCGGCGGCCGAGCCGATCGGGTCCATCGCGCCGAAGACGACGGCGGCGAACGCCATGTAGCCGCG
>Ga0116226_10003717_pt1 | contig 13449 bp, 5 predicted proteins | sample S1TSphfallax_FD_89692 | JGI IMG/M metagenome (GOLD analysis project Ga0116226, IMG submission 89692) | Host-associated microbial communities from peat moss isolated from Minnesota, USA - S1T2_Fa - Sphagnum fallax MG | ecosystem: Host-associated > Plants > Peat moss > Unclassified | place: USA...
GGTGTTTTGGGTCCTGCTGTCGAGCTCTGAACATTCGGGAGTCCCGGAGGACTCCAAATCCCCAACTTTTCCAAGTGTTGGGCTTCACCCCCACACTTGGCCAAGTTAGGGTTGCGACAACAAGAGAAATTGTAAAACCCAAATATACATTATTGTGATTAATATAGTCATGACGAGTGGCAAAAAATAAGTCCCCAATGTATGATTAGTAATGAATGTTTGCACATGCAAATGAAAAAAAATATCAAATAGAACCATGACACATTGGTGCAATCAAACACGATACATGTGATTATTAGATGAACATGTTGCAATTGTAGGTCACTACTTTTCTAACGGTAGATAATTTTATTCACATGGCATATCACAAATGGAAAATGTAGCTTATATAATCCCTCGGTGATTTAGGGATTCACAAGTCCCAAATGTTGATATTAATTTTTTTAAGTTATTCTAATGTATTCCCCAAATATTCCAACCTAGGTTATTTTTGGTTATTCAACCTTGAAGTATTTTTGGTTATTTTTGGTTGTTTTCCCTTAAGCTAATTAAAATGATTTTAGATTATTTTACCCTAAGTTATTTTCAATTATTTCAAGTTATTCCTCCCTAGGTTATTCCAAATTGTTATTGGTTATTCCACCCTAATTTATTCTAGGTTATTCCAAACTAAGTTAGATTATGTTATGTAGGTTATTCTATGTTATGTAACCTTAAATTGGTTTAGGTTATAATAGATTAAAATATAGCTTAGGGTAAAATAATTTGAAATATTTTTTAAAAGCCCGAGGTATAACCTATAATAACTTAAAATAACATACGGTAGAATAATCTATAATAGCCTAGGGTGAAATAACTTATAATAACTAAGAATAATCTAAAATAGCCTAAGGTGGAATAATTGATAATAGCTTAGGTTAAAATAAATTAGAATAACCTAGAATGCAATAACTAAAAATAACTAAAAATAACCTAGAATAGTTGAGGGTGAAATAATTTAAAAAAAAAAAAAACCTAATGTAGATAACCAAAAATAACTTAAGGTGTAATAACCTAGAGTAACTTATAGTGGATTAGCTTGAAATAATTGAGAATAACCTATAATAGTTGAATGTGGAATAATTTATAATAAATTAAAAAAGGGTAAATAACATAAAATAATTTAAGGTGGATTAACGTATAATGATTTATAATGGATTAACGTATAATGATTTATAATGGATTAATTTAAAATAGTTGAGAATAACTTAAGGTGGGATAACCTAAAATAATAAAAAATAATTGAAGGTATAATAATTTAGGGTGGAATAGTTAAGAATAATTTAAAATTTAATAGCCTAAGGTGGAATAACCAAAAAGAGCTAAAAATAATGTAGGGTACAATAAATAAGGTATTTAAAACAACAACACAAAGAAAACCTATTTACTATAATTAATTACTTCAATTAGTAATGAATTATGTCAATTTGTAGTGAAACATGATGATTACATGACTAGGGTGGGGTTTCATGTATTTCACCTTTAAGGTCCCATAGTGATTTAAGGTAGTGAATTGCACCCTTCTTTTGGATCACTATTCTTATGTGCCCATAGTCAAAAAATTGAATATAATTATAGATTTTCCTACCCCTTCACACCAAGATGAATTTAATTCTAGTGATGAGGGGACAATGATTAAAGAAGAGGTTACAAAACAATGGAAGGCCATGGCTATTAAGATTAGAAATGTTGTAGGTTTGGTTGTTTGTTTAATGCAATCATGATGTTTATAATGACTAGATGAACATACTAGTGATATTCAAATTTTAGTTCACAACTTATTACATCCAAATTGTTCAGAACTTTGTTATTGATTTTTCCAAGAACTTCAATTGATGTAAAAGTAAATGTTGTAATGGTTTCATTTAATGTTCCCAAATCCTAGTTGTAGGTGTGTCATGGCTTCAAGGTTGGCACTAGCTTAGTCTTGGTTATCCATACCCTACACAATATTGCCAACAATACTAGCACCCAATCAACATTCATAGAATTTGGTAATGGCACCAAGTCAATACACATATGTTGGTGACATCCAATCAATACACACAAAATGTTGGTCGTAAGCAATCAATATGTGCCAATGCTTCTAGTATTTATTCAATTCCAACAACTATCGTGTCCTACAACTCCAACACGAACACCCATATGGCAAATGCCAATAGATTGGTTTGTAACAAGTAATGCAACAACTTTAACATGTGCTACAAATATACAAAAAATTGCAAATTTTAAAGGTGAGTCCCCCACATGTGTTGCTTAGCCTACAAATGTATTTGGCCAACTAAATAATTGAATAGTTATTTCTTTCGATGGGCATTTTCCACAAGCTAAACAAAAGGCCATGTGTCAAACATTGGACAACGTCTTAAACTATCCAAATGAAAAAAAATTCATTTCATTTTTTAATATTTTCCCAAGATGTACACATTTATTATTTTTTGAAGAATAAACTATTAAATTTTGAATGAAGATCTATGCAATTTGAATCCCGCCAATTAAATATAGTGATGTTTTGAAATTATTTTTCATAAGATGATTCACAAATAAACATGTTTAAAATCAACATTCATTTTTTGAAAAATAGTTCATTTAAAGATATTTTAATCAATATTTTAAAATAAATTTTTATTTCGTCAATTTATTAAATGGAATTTAATATAATCTATGACATTTTTTCCAAATTATCAAACAAAATATCGTAACATAATAATACTAATAAAATAATATATCAGATATTATATATTACATTATTTTTATATTAAAAGTAACTATTCAATAATACATTATAAAGATTATATTTTCATCTTGTTTTTTTTAAAGAATGTTTTAACATTTTTATCAAATGAATGCTGAAAATAATATATAAAATTTTGTAAAAATTGTATGTAAGAAATTCTTATTTAATTAGATGTCATTTGGTTTAAATAATCATGTCTTATGTCACATTTTAACTAATTGATACACTAAAAGGTTATAATAAATATAAATAATCCTATACATTGAAAAATGAAATATATTGAATAATGATTAATTATGAACTTTTATTCAGGATTAAAATAATAGTGTTAACAAATCAAAAGTAACCTTAGTTGAAATGCTTTGATTGCAAGTGGACATGACAAGTATATAATGATTCAAGTTTCACTCCAAGGGAAATGAAGCAAAGGTATGGTAAATTTTCAAAGTTTTAGAATTTCACATTTTTAAAATTATGAATGTTTTTTTAGTGTGTTTAATAGGTTATCATCATATCATATTTTTTACCATCAACTAATTTTTATTATATGAGTCTTTTGAAAGTCTTTTGTAAATATGTCCTTTTTTTATGATAAAAATGATTATTTTCAAAAGTCCTTAACTAAACCAAAATCTAAAATTCGATCAAATGGATTTTAAATTTGATTTTTTTGACATTCATGTGTGTTAAAAAAAGAATAATTTGCAGGTGTATTCACAATTGGGTTAACAAATAGGAATGACTTATTTTTAAAGGACTATAATGGAAAATTTGGAATTTTGTTTATCTTACATTCTTATAGTTGTAATGGATTATTGTATGCCAATAGACAAAATGATGTCTTGTTAAATTAATAAAAAAATTAATTCTTTTGGGGTACTATGTAAATGTCATTTTGAATCCTTTAAACTAACTATATCAAGTACCTAAACTACTTTTTACAAAAAAAATCAAAATGAATGCATAAAATCATACAATTGATTTAATTTTTTTTGTACAATAGAAACATGTCCCCTTTTATGAAAGTACATGTTCATTGGATGAACTTGATGAATAACCAAATCATACAAAACTTTCAAAGTCTTGAAATTTTGAAGGAAAGGGTTGCAAGACAAAGGACTCTTCTTTTAACCATTTAGGGAAAAAAAAAAGTTCAATGGGTTCAAAATGTTTAGCTTCAAGTGTAGGTCACATGTGCAAAAAATAATATTCCCAAAAAATGTGTTTGGTTGTCCATTGAAACTCATTTTGGGATTTTTTGTGTTTTGGGTTATAAAAAATATATTAATACACATGTGAAAAATCACCATTGTCACATGAATTGTTTTAAATTGCATTATTCAAATTTTCTCATTTAAATTTGTTCTAAGTAAATGATATTTACAAGAAGTAGCTTTGTAAAAGTCATGGAGTCCTTTTCCCTTTTTTTGGGACCCCAACCTTGAATAGGCTCATGCCATGATTACCATAGTTTCAAACGGCCAAAAACAAATCTCCAATTTTTTATGACAATTTTTGACATCCAACACCCCTTTTGGCTCCTTTGAATGTGTTTTGACCCAATAGGGTTTTGAATTGTAAAACATTATTTGATTATTTGTTGGCTAGGGTTTGTTGATTGGTAACACATGTGATGCATTTAAAAAGAACCTTTGTGAAAATGTGATGAAAACCATATTTGGTGCAAGAAGACAACAACAATTCAAGAAGACCTCAAATAACGACATATGGTGACATTTGTGGCTATAGAATGTTGAAAGTGGGTTCCTAAAATTAGTAACCAAGTCATGTGTTTTGACGAATGAGGAGAAAGAAAGATTTATTCAAATATTTCATATTTGAGGACACTAAGTCGTTACATATTTTCATTCAAGAAGAGAATCAAGGATGGACATTTGAAGGATGAAGTCACAAGATGCAACAAATCATGTCTTTATGGATGTGGCATCTTATGACAAAGGGTTGCAAGATGGTGATCATTTGTTTTTCATGTTTTCAAAAAGGTTTGTGCAAAAGTTGTGGACCCAAGAAGAATTTTAAAAAAATGTGGCAATTAGTGGAGGAGTCGGAGTTTTGTAGTCTACTATAAACACAATGGTTGTATCTTATGGAACATTATTTGAAATTGAAAAGATTTATTCACAATAGAGCAATATCAGAAGGAAATATGGTAAAAGGCTATGCACTAAATAAGGTGTTACAATTTTGCATTGAATATTTAATGAATTTTATAGCCACAAGGTGAAGGGTGTGGGATGACAAAAAAACCCATCTATGTTTGATGAAATGTTTGAAGGTGGAGGGTATCCACAAATTATGATAACAAATTTTTGTGACATGGCACATTTTTTTGTGCTTCAAAATGTGGAACTAATGCACAACAACACATTTTGGGATTTGTGACTTGCCTTTACAACTACATATTAAAAGGAAAGACATATGCAACTAGTGACTAATGAGTTGTTAAACCCATGTCGTTTCACCCATTTTATTCAACTAAGTGTTACAAAAGATGCCTTGGTGGATGGATGGCATGTGTCAAAGATTTATAAACATGTTATGAATCATTGCACATGATCAAAAATCAACATAATTTAGCCCATGTAGCTAGTGTAATCAAAAGTCAACTTAACATAACTTAATTAAATTAAACAACCTAGCTTAGCTCGTTTAGCCAAAAATCAACCTAACTTAACCTAGCTAAATTAGTTACCTATGCTAGGCAACTTAGGCTAGGTGGCCTAGATTAAAAGCAAACGTTGGACTCTTAGTCCAAAAAGCCTAGATTAGGCTACCTAACTAAAGCCAGTGAGGTATCATAGGTTGCAAGAGCGAGGACTTGAACCCCTCACCTTCATTTTAGGGGTTTAAGTCCTCATCCATTGCATTCTACATTTTTTTATAATTATTATATTTAACACAAACTTCTAAAGCTCAAAATTTTTTAGCCTTGAATTAACTTTGGTCACCTTAGGTTGACCTAATTCAACCCACCTACTACCTACCAACCTAACCTAGACCCAAACCTCCCTAGGTTGATTTAAGATGAATAGTTTCTCAACCTATACTCCTTAATTACTAACGTAACCTAGGTTAACCTAGGAATTATTAAGCTAAAAAAAAATTAACCTAGGATAATTATGTCGCATCTAATCGCAAAAACTTGAGTTGGTTACAAACTTGATAAAATATCTTATAATGAGGCTACTTAAGTTGATTTGGCAAAAAACCTAGAGCTAGGAACCTAAGCAAGCCTACCTAGGTTAACCTATTAGTGGGGTAACCTATTCTAGGTATATTTAAACATATTAGATGTAATAAATTTCTTATGTCTAGTTAAGTAATTTACAAGGTAGCCTATATTACGTAGCCTAAATACATAGGTTAACTTAATAGGTATGTTAACCTAAGCTAATGCGTAAAGTAGTTAAAAAATCAAGGAGTTATGTGTCACCTTTTTCAAAATGACTATTAATATGATAATCATAATTAAAAATTAACAATAGATTATTTAGTACATAGACACATGCATGTGAATTCATGATTTCAAAAATCTCATGACACACAAAAAATTATGGCACATGTGCCATGACCAATATTGGTGCCATAAATTCAAAATACACAAAAACTTATGGTGTCACAAAAAATCATGGATTGACACAAAAAATTGTGCCACCTTGTTGCCAAATGACATGCCATGTGATCATCACAAATGACAACAATATTTCAACTAGTTAATAAATGAGATTAATTCATCAAATCAATGACATGAATCATGATGTTGACAAATAAGACCACATCATCTTGTTGGCATATAACATGCCATATCATCATCATGGGAGATTGAGTCATTATTAACAGCAAAGGTGGATGGTTTTTGCAACTAACTAACTAATGAACAAAAATTGAAAAACAATATGATAATTTATCAAAAAAACCAACAAGTTGTCATATTGACCACAATTGCAAAACCATGATGCCATGTGGCATTTTGATGTCTTTTGCCATTACTTAATGATTGTTATGACTAAATAGTTATAAATGTAGTTGAAAAAAAAAATCATTTTTATTTTTAGTTCAAAGGATATGATTTGTTGTAGTGAGGGTAAAGTTTTTGTATTTGCATTTTGATGCAAAGAGCTACATTGAGGGATTGGACATCATCTTTAACATAGTGACAAACCAATAAATGCCTCATTTTATCCAAAGAATTGTATGAGTCATCATGTTGACTAATAGTCAAATATTTTACTACCATGTTGCACGTGGAATGCCACATCATCATGTTGTTAAACTAGAAGTTATTCTAATTGCAAAAATTAGAATATTTTTAATGAACAAATTTTAATTTATTTAAATCATATCATCGTAATTTAAAAAATAATAACGTATCTATCCAAAAAACCCCACTAGTTGTCATATTAATTATAGTCGCATAACCATGACATCACATAACATCTCAATGGTTTTCACAATTACATAGTGATTTTTATGAGTAAGTAGTTACAATTATAATAAAAAGGGCAATAATTGTTTCTTTGACTAGTCAAAAAACCTATAATGTGTTGTTGTGATGGTTCTATGGTGCAAGTAATATGTTTTTTACTTTTACATGTTGTTAACGAGTTCCATTTTTTAAAAAAAATTTGTTAGAAGCAGTATCATGAAATGCCAAGGTTTATCATGCTTGTTGTAACATTCTAGGAGCTTGTAATATTACTAGGAGGTCCATGGATTTTTATTGCCATTTTGAATTTTTAGTCATTTTTAAAATTGTAAATTGTAAATTAATATAATTCTATAGGTAGGAAACATTCCATAGAAGTTGGGATCTAGAATAAAAATAAAATAGATTTTTTACATCTTCAATGGCAATCTTGAACAAGGAGTAATTTATACATGCTAAGAAAAACCTTCCCCCATTGCCCCCCTTTGCAATATGGATAAGGGTTTCCATTGTTTCAACCATCAATGATGGGGACACAATTGACAAAGAAATAGTGCACATGTCCATGCCATCAACACTACAAGCCATGTTATATTGAGCAATGTATGTTTATGGAAACCTCATATGTGTTTCAACTAATGTTAAAGTTCATTTATTAAGTTATTGTGGTGTAGCTACAACTTTTGAACAAGAATGCATATTAGTTTCAAATGATCAAAGGCCTATTCTTGCAAAATTGGAATGTGTAGGTTGGGCTAGAGAGATATTGGAGTTGAATTACAAGGTATTCAACATAGTTGTTTTATTGTGCAACTAGGTGAAAACAACCTATAACTTGGGAGTAACATAATAGTTAACTGACATTAATATGGTTTCACACTCATGAACTTTTCTTACTTTATTCCCATTTCAAACTACCATAGTACCTAAGCAGCTTTGGCATAAATTAAATTATTTTCAACTTTGCCAAAATTTTCAAAAACATGTTCAAGTTGCTAGTCAATTTTGAACCAGGGACCTACTTGACCAAATTAGTTATTTTACATCCATCTAACCACTAATGCAATGAAATATTTTAAAAATAATAATTAATTTTATTATATATTACACATATGTCAAAAAAATTAGAATAAAAAAGGTCACTGTTGAACCAAAAATTCTGGATTAAATTAATTATTTGGCAGATAACTACCAAAGCCATCCAAGTACTACAGTAGTCATTTGCTTTCCCTTTACATGTAAAACAAGTTTTTTTTTCTTAGTGACCCAAACAAAAGTGGGTGAAAGGTAGTATTGTGGAAAGATCCTTGTGGGAGATGGGGAATTGGGACAATTCAAATTGACCTTAAGGAATTTGCTATGTTTAGATTTGAAACATAGACTTAAAAAATCCTATTGCATATTTTGTTATATTATGTTATGGATTATATGTTAATTAATGTTGTGTTATATTGTAAAATCATTATGATGGTTAGCCTACACTAATAAGCTGGTCAATGGTGTTTAATTTAATTTGGAGCTATACAAATTTGTGCAATCTTGTTAGCTTGGACAATGATGGTTAATTAGTCTAGAGAAGTTTTTGTGGGCAAGGTTTAATTTAACTTTCAACTATAGTTTTATTAAATTTTGAACTTCAATTGGCATTGGGTTAGGTGGCTTTGTTCACATTAAAATTTTAAATATATATAGTTCAAATTTCACATTAGTTATGATCATTTTTATTTTTGTAATCAAAGTACAAAATTTTGTCCCAAGCTTCTATTGTGGTGTTTAGTTTGGTTTGGAACTACATGCGATTTATAAGTATTAAAATTTCAACTATACAAGGTTTTTGCCATATGAATTTAGTTTAACACTCATATGTTTCTATTTTTTGGAATAAAAAATATTTTAATTAAAATTTCAATTTCTCATGTCATTTAGTTATATGTTTTAAAATTATTGTTTTATGTTTCATTTTTTCATTTTAAATCATTGTAAACAACAATTGAGTTCTCATACATAATGGTTAAAAGTATATTCACATGTCTAATAGGTATAATCTATTTTCTACAATAAATTAAAATACATAACTTCATTTTAACCTTCATTTATCACTTGTCATTCTTTTTTCAGTTGTCCTTTATTTTTGTTTTAATGTAATCACCATGAATTGTAGTTGAGAACATGAAAACCGTACTATAATTTCATTTATTTAGTAATTCAAAATTTAAAGTAATTCAAAACTTTAATATTATTGCTACATCATTAAACCAATCACTCTAGTCACAATGTGTCATGTAGATGACTGATTTTAGTCATGTTAGTCATATTGGTCAAATTGGACACCTTCACACAAGTGTCAAATGTATCACGTGTTTAGGCTAATGTTTGTTTTGATTATATATCTACTTTAGTCTTTTTTAGTCAAAACAAACAAAAGTACTTTTGATGTTAATCAAATTAAACATAATCATTTGAAACAAGTATTCCACCCTATATTCATTTTAATCATAGTGCTACTAGCATAAATTTGTTACTATTTTCCATCTCCTAAAATAAGGTATGCCCTTTCACATATTATGAATCCATGCAAGGATTCTTTGAATTTCTTAAGATTTAGAAAATGCCCAAGATGCATTGAATTGATTCTAGTAGGTGGGGAATGGTAGGTTTGTATTCAAAATTCCATTCTTACATTTTCCAACTTTGTGTGTTTTTTGTGTGGTGGGAATGAATTTTCCATTTGCCTCTTCCCTTTCCACCTTCATACTACCTATTGTTTTGTTTTGATTGTCACAATCTTTGGTAGAGATGTTTTTCAATTTGAAAACCTCAAATGCACTTATTACACATTTGAATGGATTTATAATATATTTTTTGTAAAGTTCTTTCTAATTTTTTTGTTTTGGTTGAGTTTTAAGTAGTAAATTGGTCATGTTATTTTTTTTCACTTCAAGTTGGGGAACTTCAATTTTCTAGGTTGAAGAACCATTTGTAATTTCATTTGGAAAATTGTTGGGTGGTTGTTATGAAGGTTTGAACCCAAATTGGGATTTTATATGATTATGTTTTGTGGATTCAACTAGTCTACCAATCAAGGACTTTAAAAAAATTTAGAATTTAATTATCATAATCATGAAATGTACTAAATTTCTTCATTTTATGTTTCCCGAGTTTTTTGTATTTTAGTTTGTCGTTGAAGAATGGTAGACATTATGCACAATGCAGTTTTGCTTGTAACCAAACATGTTGTTCAAAAGGTGAGATTTATATCATTGAGTTGTGATGAAGTCACAACAGTCAACAATTGAAGTTGAATATCAATCCATTGTTATGTGGTTGAAAATTGGTGCCAAGGTACCCATATTCTTGAATTTGAAAAGGGTCATTGAAGGAGGTGGGTCTAACAAATTAACTACCATGTTGGTTTTGTATTTACTTTTGGGGAATTTTCAAATTTTGGTTTGGCATCCAAACTAGTTTGTGATGGTGTCATTGTATAAAAACAAAAATGATAGGGTAGAGCTCAAAGAGAACCCATGTGCATTAGTTGTTATTGGTGTCCATTGACTAGCACACATGTGTAATTCAATGGACACTTTCAAGCCTATTATTGGTTGTGAAAATCAAAACCTTGATACAAACCATGTATGTTTACTTTCTCACTATCTTAGGAGGCACATGGAGCATGGGAAGTTGGCAAAAATCTTAGAAAGAAAAGGTTTGAAAATTGTTCACAATGTCAAAACCCAATGGATTTCAATGATTGCATTAGCAAAACATGTTTTGGTTGAATATAATAGTCTTGTTGTCAAGATGGATGATGACTTTATTGGGAATGCCATTGCCAATCTTGAACAATTATGAAAAATTATGGGATTGTGAAGTTGTCTTGGGACTAAGTTGCATGTAGCTAATATTGGAGGCAATACAAAACTTGTTTAAGCTTGCTGGAGGCATATGTACATTTGTTTGTGATCTTGTGACCTCTATCATCATTTGTATTATTGACCTATATGCAATGTACCTAGAGAAGAGGTATGATTATCCTTATTTTTAAACATTCAATGACTTAACAAACAATAGTTATGATGTTTTACACATGGTTTAGTACTTGGAGCCACAAACCCAAGTTGAACATGTATGCATGGTTGAGTGGAACAATTTGGATGGTAATCCTATAACAAATTTCTGGGGACATTTGGTTTCAAATGCCATTATGGTTCAAGTGCCATAGGTTATTTGGGTATTTGCAAATTAGAGTGGATCACTTTTGACCAAATTTTTGAGTCCCTAAAAATACGTTTCACAATGTATTTTTTACATGCTAAAAAATGTAAAGTTATAAACTTGTAAAAGTGTTCATATTTTCCAAAAATGATACAAAACCATTTAATACCTCCTTGCTAGACCCTAAACCCTATAATTAGTGTGAACAAACTTTTTTTGTATTTCATAAAAATGTAATAATGAAAGACTTTGCCATTTTCGTCAAATTTTAGCCTATGTAAAAGTCCATAAAACTTTCATGTGACATTCAAATGATTTGCAAACCTTATTTTAAATTGCTAACCACATTTTTGAGTTTTGGAATTTGTATTTATTTATTTTTCACTATAAACTCAACATATGTTACTTGTCCATTTACTCATCCTTTATGTATGATGACCTTGCAACTTGTATGCAATGAAAGTTCAATCAATTTCAAGATTCTATCACATTAGATTATATCATAATCACATACATGAGTCCTTTTTCATAAAACTTAATAACAATTTGACATGGGACAAATTTTAATCCACAAGGGTGGTACAAAAATGACATTATGGTGAAAAACATGATCCATTCTAGCTTGCAAATACCCATTCAAGTATTTGAAGTTAGTGGAATTGGCCATTGTCGTGGTCCTAGATAATGTGGAGGATGAGAGGACATTTTCAATTGTTAATTTCATGAAATCAAAGCTTCACAATCATTTGACCACTCATTTGGGCTTGATGGTTAGAATGCATGTGTAAGAATTTCATAAGGTTGAAACTTTCCTTTTCTACACAATTTTTCTGAAAAATCCATTACCCAAAATGTTGAAATATGAAAAATTTGAATTGCCTAGTGTTGAAAGTTTTAGAAACTTAAGGCTTATAAGGATTGATTCTTGGCATGTTTTCCATTTAAACAAAAAAAAAAGTTGCTGCAATTGGAAATGTTCCACTTGGTTGATAATATGGTCTTGAGGTTTGGTGGAAAATGAGATATTGTAAGTGCAAATGTTTGATGGATATCATTTTCAAACTAGTGTTGGTCAATTGTCGAAAAAATAGTCAATTGTCAATACAAATTTTTGCACATGTATTGATAACCTACTTGTTGATTGTTAAATTTGTTGAAAATTGGTTAAATAACCTATTTGCTTCATAGGTAGCATCCAAAGAATAGACAAAAATTTAGGTTATAAATATTAATTTGTCAAAACCTAATAACTTAGGTGTATGCTCAATAATTAAACCCTAAACCCATTTGTTGTACTTTACAATTTTTTATGCAACAATAAGAATATCTCACCGTAAGTGACAATAATTGTTATGTGTTTTGCTTAACCAATACTTCAGGCATATTTAAAAGTTCAATATGCATATACATATGGCCTAGAGAAATCCAAAGAAGAAAGTAGCCATGACCTCAAAAAGAAACAAAGTACCAACCCCTAAAACTTACCTCAGATGTATACTAAGTGATTCTCAAGGTGGGTATTTGAACATCGACCTTTATGCATAACATGTGGCTTTATCAAAAAAAAATCCAAGTAAATTAATAATCAAAATAATACTTTGACAAGGAATTTAACAACAAGTGGGTCTAATTTTTATTTTATTTTTGACATTGATACCCTACGTGGTGCCAAACTTAGAAAAATTGCTAGGTTTTTTTATGCATGGTTCAAGTATGTAACCAAAAAATATACAAAGATGTTGCAAATGTTTTACTTTTTTATGTGTATATTTTTGCCAAATTTGGCTAAAATATTCTTATGGGTCATTGCCATTTTGGCAACATCACAAAATTAACAAAAAAGAACACAGAATATACGTGGAAATGCAATCTAAATAAATAAATAAATAAATAAAGAAATAAATAATTTGACACCCAACTGCCAAATCTGATCAGGTACTAGCCTCTACTACTGTACTAGGAGGGTAGTTGTTCCTTCCATCTTCTCCCTCGCCTCTCCCCCAACCCTCAA
>Ga0116226_10003718_pt1 | contig 13447 bp, 13 predicted proteins | sample S1TSphfallax_FD_89692 | JGI IMG/M metagenome (GOLD analysis project Ga0116226, IMG submission 89692) | Host-associated microbial communities from peat moss isolated from Minnesota, USA - S1T2_Fa - Sphagnum fallax MG | ecosystem: Host-associated > Plants > Peat moss > Unclassified | place: USA...
CGAGAATGACCCAGGACTCCAATTCAGCGTGGCAGTTTCTCACCGTCTCCCATGCTCTGCCGGCGACGCGGATCGTCCTCTTCGGCGACGGAGTGGGCTGTGCGCTGGCCGCGCAGGTCGCAGCAGACCACCCCGAGGTTCCGGCGGTTATCTTCCAATCTCCCCGGCCGGCGGTCATCCTCGACGTTCTGGCTGACCCTCGCGTCAAATCGTTGCCCGTCCGCGCACTCTTCCATGAAGGCTTCGAGCTCACCTCCAAAGTCTCCAACCTGAAGACTCCAAAGCTCTTCCTCCTGAATGAGGGAGGGCAACCGGGATCTCCCGGCACGTTGGAAGTGCAGAATTTGACCAGTGCCGCTGTTTCGCCGAAGATGGTGGCAACTATGCCCAAGGGAGATTTCCACGGGCCGATATATCGAGAACAGGTGCTAAGGTTCCTCGACCAGTACTGCAGTGACGGGCTGTTTCCAGATCGCGTCCTTCGGACGAAGCCATTCGTCTATCACGATCGCGTGGAAAAATAAATAGCATCCAAGGACAACCAATTCCTGTTGCAATCCGTTAATGCTGCCGATACTCTAGCACTGCGGGCATTGGAGCACGATACCACTCGTACATTCTGCCGTTTTGAGGAGTACCGAAGCGATATGCCGTCGATGCGAATCCTTCTGTCGCCAGCCCTGTTGCTCTTGACCGCGCTTCCTGCCTCCGCCTACACCCATGCCCACCGCGGCCCGACCTCGCCAAACCTCTTCAAGAAGCGGTCTTCCAAGGGAATACACCCGAAGCCCACCGGCCCCCGCGCTATCGACTCCGAACGTGCGACCGAGATCCAGGCTGCGCTGATAAAGAATGGATACATGAGCGGCACACCTTCGGGACACTGGGACGCAGAGAGTCAGGCGGCGATGCAGCGCCTCCAGGGTGCTCAGGGATGGCAGACGAAGCTGACACCGGACTCGCGGGCGCTGATCCTGCTTGGGTTAGGGCCGACCAGCAGTTCGAACGCACTCGCAAGTACGGTTGCCGCAGAATCGCCGAAGCAGGAGCAGCCGTCTTTCTCCTCCGCCAATGGGCCGCTGGTATCGACCTTCGGGTCGCAGCAATAGCAACTACGCCGCCTCAACTCTGCCAATCGTAAACAGGTGGTCGGTTGCATCCCCTGCCTTTGCCGGCAGATTTCCGCCGCGGCTATACGCACCCCCGGTGGACCATGCCCGCAGCCAGAAGTACTGCCTCAGCCGCACCAGGCGCGAGGCCACGGTCGCCTTTCTCTCGATAATTGCGCTCAGAGCGGTGGCCAGCGTATCGCGATCCGGTACGCGGTATTCCACGGCCGGGGCGAACTCGCACCCCAGAAGACGCTCGCGCGCCTCACGGAACCTCTCCCCGACGATTACGCCGCTCTCGGCCCGCAAGCCGCTCATCTGCTCGACGGCGAAGGCCGAGGAGGCGTCCAGATGGTCTTCGAACCCGACATACAGTATCTTCGACCCCGCGATCTTCAGCGGCAGAATGCCGAACTTCTCAATGAAGACCCGGGGCAACGCGAGCGCCATCGACCTGGGTGAGAATCCATCGGTGGTCAGGACCGGGCAGCCCCACTGCACGCTCAGCCCGCGCGTGACCCACTCCGCTTCAAGACCGCACTCTGAGACCAGGAGATCGCCGATGCGACCGACGCTTCCCGACCGTTGCGCGTCGAGCGCCTTCTGCAACTGCGGGTGGGTGATCCAGCCCTGCGCCAGCATCACCAGCCCCAACGGGACACGGTGCTGGTGCTGGATGTCAATCCCGTTTCGGCTGCCGTCCCCGGCCTCGCGCGCGACCGCCGCCTTCACCATACCGAGCAGGCAATCTCCCGAACACGCCCACCGCTCCTCGAAGATCGGGTGGCGCTTGCTCTTCCAGGGAAGCTTCCACCTGCTCTTGCAGGAGGGGTTTCCGCAATCCGGATTCTCCTCGACAGTCTTTCTCATCAGACCTAGCATGGCCGCATCCAATCCACCGGAACGCCTCTCGGGAAGCGCGTTCATGCGGTACTCCTCGCCGCGGGGCATCAGGCTCAGCTCCACCCTGTTCGAGGACAGACGCTCCCGCCCTGCCGCGTCTCCACCACCACGACCGTGACCTAGAAGAGGCATCGGATACTCTCCAGCCGCATCTGCGGCGTCGCGACTTCGAGGATGCGCAGCGCGAAGTTGCCGTTTGCCACCACCACTTCGCCACGCGCCACGATCCGGTCGCCCACGACCAGGTCGACTGGCTCCGCGATGTGCCGGTCAAGCTCCACCACATCGCCCGGCCCGAGATCCAGCACGTCACGCAGCAGCATCTCCTTCGACCCGAATTGCAGGGTCGCGTCGAGTTCGATGTCGTAGAGCAGGCCTAGACCGTCGGCGCCCTCCGACCCGGCCGTCGGCGCGGCACCACCGGCCGCGCCCGCACCCCCGCCACCGGAGGATCCTCCTGCTGCTGCCACGCCGCCTGCGGACGCGCCGCCCGCGGCGGCGGCGGCTTCGCGTAACGCTCGCTCCTCCGCCGCCTGCTCCTCCGCGAGTCTCTGGAATTCGGGGTCTATCGGTTCACCCATATCCGCCATTCCTTGCTCCTTCATGTTGGGTTTCCGTTCGCCCGGACCCGGTAAACTTGCTAGCTCGATGAGTGTGCCGGCTGCGTGTGCATCTGTCCGGCTATGAGGTTCACAATCTGTGCGCCGCGGTGCTCCGCGCTGCGCACCGCATGGGCCCGCGCCATGGGAAGGCCGCCGACGCAGAGCTCCGCCGTCTCGTAGCGCGACAGCGGCAGCCGCAGAATCTTTCCCGGAGCCAGCGTTGCCAGCTCCTTCGCCATCAACTTCATCGGCGTGAACTGCAGCACCATGCCGACCGTCGTCGCCCCGACCAGATCGCGGATGCGGATGATGGTCTCCGGCGACTGGCGCCGCGGACGATCGCGCTCCGCGGCCAACTGGCGCAAAATCGAGTTCAGCACAACCGCCGGAAGGCAGAAGTTCAACTCCCCCTGCACACCGGGCATCTTCACCTCGAAGCTGACGCACAGGGTCTTCTCTGTCACCGACATCATCCGCGCGGCGGAGCCAGGAGTCTCCCGCTGCTCGAACTCGAACGTCAGCCCGATCGCGGCCCAGGCCGTGTTCAACTCGCGCGTTATCAGTTGCACGACCGACTTGAGAATCTCTTCCTCAATGTCGGTCAACTCGCGGACCGCAGCCACCCCCCCTACGCCGCCCAGCAGCAGGTCTACGATCGGAGAGGCCAGCGCCAGGTCGACCTCCAGCAACGCCAGTGCACCGAGCGGTTCGAGACGGATGGAGCAGAGATACGTGGGTTCAGAGAGGCGGTCCAGGAACTCCGCATAGGGCAACTGCTCGCCCGAGACCAGCTTCACCAGAAACTGCGTGCGAAGCCATCCGCCCACCGTGTGCTTCAGGTTCATCGCGAAGAAATCATTGACGCTGCTGATCGCCTTCATCTGCTCGTCGGTGATCTGTCCGGCGCGCGTGAAGTTGTAGAGGTCCGCGCGGACAGTCGGATCGACGACGACGCGCTTCGGCCGGTTTACCCGGGCCTCGGCGAATACCGAGTCGATGTCCTCCTGCGCCATCATCTTGTCCATCAGACACTCCCCTTGTTACTTGAACCTGAGACCAACCCTGTCACCCTTAGCTTTCCAATCCTTCGCTTCCTGCATTCCTCGCTTCTCTTATCCCTCGCTTCCTGCATCCGTGTCATCCTCCGCGGAACCCTGGTGACCGACCAGCGCACTGCCGGCTGGCGTGGGAAGCGGAGGGCGAGCTCTCGTTCCTCCTCCACCACAAACCCTCATGCCGCGCCTCTTCGTCGCACCATCTCAGTCCTCAGCCGCACCGGACCCTTTCTCAACCCTCCCCCGCTCGTCTTCAGCGCCGCCAGCGCAACCCGCAGCCGCAGCACTGCCGCCGAGTGGATCTGTGAGACACGCGACTCGACGACTCCCAGGGTCAATCCGATCTCCTTCATGGTCAGCTCTTCGTAGTAGTAAAGCGTCAGCACCAGCCGCTCGCGCTCCGGCAGCTCATCGATCGCATCCGTCAGCCGCTGCTTCAGCTCGCCCTTCAGACACCGGAAGAGGGGATCTTCATCCGGCGCACCCGGCACATACGCGAGCTCCTGGTCGCCCGAATCCTCGGTCCGCTCCATGTGCAGGCTGCCAATCTCGAGGCCCTTCAGGTCGCCGAGAAGGGTCTGAAAGTCGTTCAGGCTCAGCTCCATCTCGGCCGCGATCTCCTGCTCGTTCGGTGCCCGGCCCAGCCGCTGCGTCACGGATCGGATCGCCTCCTCCACCGCTCTTCCCTTGCGACGAAGCTCTCGCGGACTCCAGTCGAGTGTCCGAAGCGAATCGAGGATCGCGCCGCGAATACGAAACTGCGCATAGCTCTTGAACTGCACCTTCTTGGTGTGATCGAACTTTGAGAACGCGTCGATGAGGCCGACGACACCGGCTGAGATAAGGTCGTCAAGCTCCACATGCTGCGGCAGACGCTCGTGAATCCTGCGTGCCAGATAGCGGACCGTCGGGAGATGTTCCAGCAGCAGCCGGTCGCGGTCGGGCCCGGATATCTCCATCACGCCGCCTTCCGCGTCAGCTTCAGCATGAGCGTCGTGGGCACCTTCCATTGGGGTGATTGCCGACAAAGCACTGTCCTCAGGCACTAACTCGTGTTCCTCAAAGTGTGGCCTCTTCGGCAGGTTCTGAAACAGACTCATCGGTATCGGATTCCCCATGTTCATTCCGTCTACATCTCCCTTATCAGCCCGCTTACCCACATCCCATCTCCTGTCCCGACCGGTGGTGCCCGTCATCCGTTGTCAGTTCTCCGTTCTCACGGAAACTGAGAACTGACAACGGACCACGTCCTCTAGCTCACCGTGCCGATACTTCGTACACGCACCTCCGCCGGAATCTCTGCCGGCGCAAGAACAATCACCTTCGGCAAAAACGGCTCCAGCCAGCGCCGCAGGTGATACCTCGCCGGACTCGGGCATAGGAGCACAGGAGTGGCCGTGGAACTGCCCGCTCCGGTTAGCCGTTTCACAGACTCGACCATCCGGCGGAGGAACTCCGCCGGTGCCCTGCCCGCTCCGGAGCCATCGCCCAGTTGCAGCGCCGAACGCTGCGGATCGAAGGTGTTCAGAATCTCGTTCTCCAGCACGTTTTCGAGCGTCAACACCCGCAACCCGCCCTCGGAATCGAGAAGCGGATGCACCAGACCGCGGCCCAGCGATTGCCGGACGCTCTCCACCAGGTGCACGATGTTCTTCGACTGCCCCGCCGCCTCGACCAGCACCTCGAGGATCGATCCGAGATCGCGGATCGATACCTGCTCGCGCAGCAACTGCTGCAGCACCTTCTGCACTTCGCCCAGACTCATCAGCTTCGGCACGAGCTCTTCGACCAGCTTCGGATAGGACTCGTTCATGCTGTCGAGCAGCCGCTTCACCTCCTGCCGGCCGAGCAGTTCGTAGGCGTGGCGGCGGATCAGTTCGCCAAGGTGGGTGGCGATCACCGTCGTCTGGTCCACCACCGAGTAGCCTGCAGCCAGCGCGGCCTCCTCCATGCCGGGCTGGATCCAACGCGCGGCAACGCCGAAGGCCGGCTCCATCGTCTCGATTCCCGGCAGTGCCCGCGCCTTGGGATCCGCATTCACGGCGAGCACGAAGTTCTGCTCCGTCTGCCAGCGCGCAATCTCGATGCCGCGCAGGCTCACGACATACTCCCGCGGCTTCAGGCGAAGGTTATCGGTGATGTGGACCGGCGGCACCACGAAGCCAAGCTCCGACGCAAGATGCCGCCGCAGCGAGCGCACACGGTTCAGCATCTGGCCGCCCTGTCTCTCATCGACCAGCGGGATCAACTGGAAGCCGATCTCCAGCGTCAGTTCATCCATCTTGAGCAGCGAGGCGAAGTTGTCGCCCTTCGCCATCTCATCCGACTTCGCCTTTTCGGGGGCCGCCGGATCGTCGGAGATCAGCAGCGCCTCCTCCTTCTGCGCCGGCAGCTTGCGCGCAATCAACGCCACGCCAATCGCCATCAGGATGAACGCCAGCTTCGGCAGACCGGGGACCGCAGCCAGCGCGAGCAGCACGCCGCAGGCGATCCAGAGCGTGTTGCGCCCGCGCAGCAGTTGCGTGCCGAGTTCGAGATCGAGGTTGCCGGAGGACGATGCGCGGGTCAGCACGATGCCACCCGCAATGGATACGAGCAGGCTTGGAATCATCGTCACCAGGCCATCGCCCACGGTAAGGATGGTGTAGGTCTTGACAGCGGTCGCGAGGTCGGCGCCCTGCTGCAGCACGCCGATCAGAAGGCCGGCGATGATGTTGATCGCGGTGATGAGGATCGTCGCCAGCGAGTCGCGCTGGTTGAAGCGCGCCGCGCCGTCCATCGCACCGTAGAACTCGGCCTCACGGGCGATCGCCTCGCGCCGCTTGCGCGCGCCCTGCTCGTCGATCAGGCCGGCGTTCATGTCCGCATCGATGGCCATCTGCTTGCCGGGCAAGGCGTCCAGCGTGAAGCGGGCCGTGACCTCCGCCGTCCTTACCGCGCCATGACTGACAACAAGGAACTGGATCGCGATCAACGCCAGGAACAGCACAAAACCGACGACATAATTGCCGCCCACCACAAACTGCCCGAAGGCCTCGATCACCGAACCGGCGGCGTGCGTGCCCTCATGCCCATGCAACAGAATCCGTCGGCTCGATGCGAGGTTCAGGCTCAGGCGGAACATGGTGAGCAACAGCAGCAGTGTCGGGAACACGGAGAAGTCCACCGCACGCCGCACCTGGATCGCCGTGAGAAAGACGATCATGGAAGCGGTGATCGAGGCCGCGAGCAGGAGGTCCAGCATCACGCTCGGCACGGGGATCAGCATCACGAAGACCATGCTGATCGCCATCACTGGCAGCAGAAACGCGCGCAGCCTGGCCAGCCTGACCAGGAAGCTCGACGATGGTTGCACTGCCACTGCTTCGCTCAAATCGCACCTCCGGCGATCTCGCCGCTTCCTTCAACCGGAGGCGCCGCGAGCAGCGGCGGCACACCGGAGTCGATGTCGGCCCCATCGATTGGACTGGCTTCACTTGCGGTTCTTCCCTCTTCGCCAACGCTGCTTCCGGTACTTTCGTCCCCGGTACTTTCGTCCCATGCGCTGAAGTTTGGCGGCCTGAACTCCCGTCCGGCACGGTCACGATTACGGAAGTTGGAGGCGACGGACGCCTGCCGCCGGGCGCGCTCCTGCTGCCGCTGCCGCTCGCGGTCCGCCCTCATCTTCTCCTCGACCTTCTGCCGGTAGAGGAAGGCCAGGATGCCCGCGACGGCCTGATACAGCTCAAACGGAATCGAGTGCCCCTCTTCGACCGACTGATACAGACTCCGCGCCAGCGGCGGGTTTTCGACGATGGGCACACCCGCCCACCGCGCCTCCTCGCGCATCTCGAGCGCATGCAGGTCGCGGCCTTTCGCGAGCACCGTCGGCGCCTGCATGGTCTCGAAGCTGAACTCAAGCGCCACCGCGTAGTGCGTGGGATTGGTGATCAGCACGCTGGCGCGCGAGATGTCCGCCTTCATGCGGCGGCGGCGCATGGCGCGCTGGATCTGCCGCACACGCGCCTTGATCTGCGGGTTGCCGGTGGCGTCGCGCATCTCATCGCGGATCTCCTGCTTGGTCATCTTCAGCCGCTCGTTCCACGCGCGCCACTCGATCGCGTAGTCCAGCCCCGACCACGCTAGCGTGACCAGCGCCGCTTGAAACGCCAGCGTGTACGCAGTCGAAAAGGTCTCCGGCAGCCGCAAGACACTCATCACCGGCATGGTCAGCATCAACGCGCTCAGCGCGTGCCAGCCGAAGAGCACCATCGCCCCGGCAGGCACGAGGGACTTCAAGACGCGAATCGTGCTTCGCAGGCTGAAGAGGTTGCCAAGGTTCGTCACCGGATTCAAGCGGTCGAACTTGAAGCCCAGCATCTTGAAGTGCAGCCCGATGCCCCCACCCTGCGCGATGCCCGTGATGAGCGAACCGGCGAAGGCCGAGCCCATGATGATGGCCATCGGGACCAACACCGGCAGCAGCATCCGCCGCACCACGTCGAGACCGCGCTGGCCGGAGAGGTCGTCGATCGCAAACGCGCTCAGGCTGTCCGTATACGCCCGCGTCCAGCCCTTGATGAACTGGCCGGAGACGCCGCCCAGCGCCAGCACGCCGCCCATCAGCGCAACCGCCGAGAGCAGGTCGCGGCTTCGGACGGTGTCGCCTTCCTCGCGCGCCTTCTTGCGCCGCTGCGGTGTTGCTTGCTCTGTGCCCTTCTCGCTCATGCATGCACCAGCAGCTTTCCCGCGGCCTCAATCAGCGCGTCGAAGTGGCGCTCGATCCATCCCGGCCAAACGGCGAGGCTCGCGATCAGAACGACGTAAGAGGTCATCGTCTTCAGCGGAATGCTGAGCACGAATGAAGGCAGTTGCGGCGATAGCCTGCCGATCAGCGACACCGTGATCTCGACAGTCAGGGCCGCGGCCATCACCGGCGCGGCGAGTTGAACGCCCGCGAGAAAGACGCCGCCCATCATCGCCGAAAGCGCCGCGCCAGTCTTCGCGCCGACAACAGCCTGACCCACCGGCACGATGCAGAAGCTGCGGATCAGCGCCATCAGCAGCGTGCGATGCAAGCCCGCGCCCAGCAGCACCAGCACACCAAGCCAGTTCAGCATCTGCCCCAGCACCGGCGTCTCCACCATCGTGTTCGGATCGAGCAGGTTCACCAGCGAGAAGCTGAACTGATAGCCCAGCATGGTGCCGGCAAACTCCAGCGCCTCGTTCAGCAGGTTCAGCGAGAGTCCGAAGACCAGTCCGACGCCAAGCTCGCCCAGCACCGCCTTGGCATCGAGCACCGCGCGCGCGCCCGGCACCGCCGCGACGACAGGCGCGAGAAGAATCGTCATCGCAACCGCGAAGCCGGCCTTGATCCGAGAGTTCAGCGCGCCCGAGCTGAAGATAGGCGCGAAGACCATCAGCCCGCTCAGGCGGATCAGCACCAGCACGCCCGCGCTGAGATATCCCGGCCAATCGTGAATGATCGATGCCACATCTGCCACAACAACTCCTATCCCAAACAGCTATCCCAGGTACCGGTGAAAGCCAGTCCACAGATGCACCGTGAAGCTGATCAGACGATGCACGGTCCACGGCATCGTCAGCATGGCAAGACCGAAGACGACCAGCAGCCGCGGCACCGCCGTCAGCGTCTGCTCCTGCACACTGGTCAGCGTCTGCAGCAGGCTGACCACAAGACTCACAAGCGCGGCGCCGATCAGCAGCGGCGCGCTCAGCAGCAGCGCCTCCTCCATCAGCCGCCGCATGATCTCCACCGTCTGGTCCGCGCCCATCTGCATCTCCTCAAACGGCAAGTTCAGAAGCTCTTCAACAACTGGTCCGCCAGCAGGTTCCAGCCATCCACCATCACAAAGAGCAGAATCTTCAACGGCGTCGAGATCACCACCGGCGGCAATTGCATCATGCCGATCGATGTGGTCACACTTGCGACGACGAGATCGACCAGAAGAAATGGCAGGAACAAGACAGCGCCGATCTGGAAACCAGCCTTCAACTCGCTCAGCATGTACGCGGGAAAGATCACCTGCAGCGGCAGGTCCATCTTCGTCTGCGGCCGCTGGGCCATGCCGGCGGCGGCAAAGACGGTTAGGTCTTTCTCTCTTGCATAGCGCAGCATGTACTGCTTCACCGGCGCGATGCCAAGCTGGATCGCATTCTCGCCGGTGATGGTGCCCTCGCGGTACGGCGTCACCGCCTTCTGATCTACCTCCAATAACACCGGTTGCATCAGGAACCAGGTCATCATCAGCGCCAGTCCCATCAGCACCTGGTTCGATGGAGCGGTCTGCGTCCCCAGCGCCTGCCGCAAAAAGTGAAAGACGACCAGCAGCCGAACCATTGGCGTCATCGAGAGCAGGATCGCCGGCAGCAGCGTGAGCAGCGTGAGTCCGAAGATGATCGCCCACGAGGTGCTCTGGCTGCCCTTCATCTGTTCCGCAATCGACTTGCCGAGATCGGCCCGAGCGGCGCTCTTCGCCGACGCATTCGTATGCTTCGCCGCGGAAGGCTTCGTCTGTGTGTCCTGCGCCAAGAGCAGCATCGCGGGAACTCCGATGTGTGCCGGTGCGGCCACATCTACGCTGAGCACAACCGCGCCGCGCATGGCCGCACGCGCGGTCCCGCCGCCGAGGCATATCGAAGCCAGCGCTCCCAGCCCCAGGAGCGCCAGCCCTGGCACCCTGCGCCCCGCCGGGCGAGTCGCATCGCCCATGACACATGCAATCGCCGTCCGGACGATCACCGCAAGTGCGATCAACGCCATGGAGCGGGCTCCGCCTCTGTGACCGCGCCTCTGTGTCGGCGCTCCGACGTGGTCACGCATCCGCTGCGCCGCACCAGCTCCGGCCCCTTCGCCACAAGATCGCCAGAAGCCGAACCCTGCTCCATGGCCAGAATGCTGCCGACGCTGTCCGCACCCGCGCCGACCAGATATCGCTGGTTGCCGCAGTCGATCAGCAGCAACTGGCGGCGGTTGCCCAGCGGAAGCGACTCGACCAGCCTCATCTGTTTGCGCCTGCCAGCGCGTGCCTGCGCGTTCGTGATCTTCTCGAGGACATGCAGCAACACGTTTCCCGCCATGCAAAGCACGGCTGCGAGCTGCGCGACGATCGAGCCTGCGGCCGCGCCTCGCGCCCCCCCCATTGCAAGGTTGACCTCGAAGCCCGCGGTTGTCTTGCCGTCTATTGCGGTTGTCTTGCCGTATCTCGCGGTTGTCTTGCCGTGGTCCGACAATTGCATCGCCATGTCCCTCCACCTCCCAGAACGACTACGCCAACTTCGTCACGCGAAGCGCCAGCGTGTGCTCGACCACCTCGAACTCGCCCCAGGCGATCCGCACCGACCCGATCCGTATCGGGATCATCTCCGTCGTAAGAACGTTGCTCTCGAAGACGCGCCCCTTCTCCAGTGTCAACAGGTCCTGCACCGTAAACCCCGGCAGCGCAATCGATGCCGTCACCGTCTGCGGAACGCGCGCAAGCACATGCCAGGTCGGATGGTCTTCAATGCGCTGGACCCACGGAAGGTTCTCCCGGTTACGGGAGAAGAGCCCGTGGTGGCCTAGCGTGAGGTCCGTTGGCTTTCCATCGGTATCGGTCGCGCTCATCAAACCCTCTCCGCCCATCCATCTCCACCCATCCGGACCGGCCATCCCAGACCGTCATCTCAGACCGTCATCCCGAACCGGTCCCATCTGCGGCGGCCCACCTTCACCGGGCTGAATCCGGCCCTGCAAGTCTGAACGGATCATTCTGGATCGGCGCTGGATCCGGCCCTAGATCTGAACCAGAAAATCCGTAAAAAAAACATCCCTTACATGCACCTGCGGGTTATGCTTTGCAATCGCTTCTTCCAGCTCGACCTTCAGGTGCTCTTTGCCGTCGGGGCCCAGCAACCATGAACTTGTCTGCTGTCCCAGAACGGCGAGCACGGTGTCCCTCACCGCCAGCTCCTGTTCGGTAGGGGTCTTGCCCTTCGGCTCCGCGGCCCCCTCCGCCTTTACTTCAGGACCCTCGAGATTGAGCGTCAGTCCAAGGCGAAGATAAGCATGACCGCCGGGATCGGCTAGATTGACCAGGATCGGTTCCAGCACCATGGTGTGCGCGCCTTCTCCCATCGCGCCTCCGGCACTCGCCCCCGCCGCTGCGCCGCCCAGCGCCGGGAGCTGAATCTTTCCGGACTTAACCAGGTAGTAGGCACCGCCGCCCACGCCCGCCAGCCCCAGCCAAAGGCCTAGCATCGTCGCAACAAGCACCCCCATAATGGGTACCTTTGCCTTGCCCGCAGTTGCCTGATCGCCTGCCTCTTTTGCCGCCATGCCATCCCCTGAGGCAGTCGAGATGCCAATCCGGGAAGCTGCGAGATTAGCGTACCCTCACCATCTCCACCGCCGTCTCAAGTTATCGGCACACCGGCCGAGACACGCGAACAGCCCGACGTCGGCAAAGACGGAGGCGGCGGGCCGGTATCGGAGCTCCGCTCCCATACCCGCAACCGCCGCCTCTCACAGTGACATCCGCAAGGCCTTAGCAGAGCCGCATCCATGCCTCGCGACGCGGCCGCGCCGGCTCTTACCGGATCATCGCGATCGTGTCCTGGGAGATGGTGTCGTACGTGGTCACCGTCTTTGAGTTCGCCTCAAAGTCCCGCTGCGCCACGATCAGGTTCGCGAACTCGGTCGAGATGTCCACGTTGGACTCCTCGAGGGCGCTGTCCGTGATGGTCCCGCGCGATCCCGTCCCGGCAACGCCCGCCACCAGTTGCCCGGAGGCCGCGGTGGTCAGCAGGTTGTTGTTGCCCACGATCGTCAGGCCTTCCTGGTTGGCGACCGTGGCCACGGCAACTTGCCCCACAGTCTCGGTCTGACCGTTCGAGAATGTTGCGACCAGCTTGCCCGTCGGGTCGGCCGTAAAGCTCTGGTAGATGCCGCTCGCGAAGCCGTCCTGCGTGTCCGCGCTGGTCTGCGACGGCGCAATGGTCTGCGTGATGAGCGGGTCGCCGGTGGAGGCGTTGTAGAGGTTGAAGTTGAACGTGAGGTTCGCGGCGCTGTCGGTGAGCGTGGGGAAGGTGACACCGGTCACGTCGCTGGAGGGCGAAGTCAGCACGCCAGCCGTGCTGAAGGTCAGCGTTCCCGTGTTGTTGGTCGGTGTCCCGGAGTAGTCCGCGGCGGGAATCCCGATGCTGTAGCTCCACGTGTTGGCCGCGGTCTTGGTGAACGTCACCGTCGCCAGGTGCGTCTGGCCCAGCGAATCGTAGACCGTCACCGACGACGGGTAGGTCGTGCCGACCGCGGACCCCGCGTTGAGGTTCGCCGTGAAGCTGATGTTCTGGGTCGCCTGGCCGTTCTCGGTCGTGGCGACGGGCAGGGTCAGCGCGGTCAACGGGCCGGTCGAGTTCACCACGCCGTTCGTCGCCGCGTAGCCCATCACGCTGTTGCCCTCCGCGGTGATCAGGTTGCCATTCGCATCGAGCTGGAAGTTGCCCGCGCGCGTCAGTTGGTTCACTCCTGCCTGCTGGACGATGAAGAAACCGTTGCCGCTCAGCGCGAGGTCGGTGTTGACCCCGGTCGGGTTGATGCTGCCCTGCTGGTAGTCGGTCGCGGTCGTCTCGACCTTGGTGCCTACGCCCACCTGCAGCGCGTCGCCAGAGCCGTTGCTGCCGATCTGCTGGTAGAAGAGGTCTTCAAACTGCGTGCTCTGCTCCTTGAAGGCCGTCGTGTTGAGGTTGGAAAGATTGTTGCCGATCGTATTCAGGGCCACGGAATCCGCGGAGAGCCCAG
>Ga0116226_10003720_pt1 | contig 13444 bp, 14 predicted proteins | sample S1TSphfallax_FD_89692 | JGI IMG/M metagenome (GOLD analysis project Ga0116226, IMG submission 89692) | Host-associated microbial communities from peat moss isolated from Minnesota, USA - S1T2_Fa - Sphagnum fallax MG | ecosystem: Host-associated > Plants > Peat moss > Unclassified | place: USA...
GCGTAGCGAATATAAGCGCCAGCAGGCTGCACCAGTGTTGAAGGTAACGCAGAAGTCATTCGGAATGGGGCGAAGGTTCCCCATCGCAGTGAAGACGCAGGTGTAAAGTTGTAAGAGTGCGGCTGGACGGGTTCCGGCTGCGTTGAAACCAATCACTACAGCGGGGCCAAGGCCACCGCCGGAAGGAACAAAGAAAAATGAAACTTGTTGTAAACGTACTTGTCATGGCTGGTCTGATGCTGGGCAGCGCAGCACTGTCGGCGCAGACTGCCTCCACCGTAACAGGGGTAGGCGCCCCGGTGCTGAGCAATTTGGACCCATTTCCTCCGGTCAATCCAAAATACTTTACTGCGGACTTGCCGACGACTGCGACAGTGAATGCATTTTTAAAACAACTATGGGGCTACGATATTAATCGTATATGGAGCGTGGGCGCAATCCTAAAGACGCAGGCCCCGGGTGTCAGCAGAGTTGTTGTTTATGTGACAGAGCGCGGAGAGAATGCCAAGGTGCAGGGGACATCTTTCTTCACGACTCCTGATGGGAAACATGCCATTTCTGGTGGAGACATCATCAATTTTGGACCGACCCCGTTTGCAGAAACCAGAAAGCTACTGCAGGAGCGGGCTGATGGTCCGTCGCGCGGTGCGGCCAGCAAAGATTTGGAGCTGGTTGAGTTTATTGATCTGCAATGCCCGCACTGCAAAGAGCAGCAGTCGACGATTGACAGCCTGCTGAAAGATTTCCCCAACGCGCGTATCGTTACACAGAACTTTCCTTTGGTTGACATTCATCCCTCTGCCTATAAAGCAGCGGCATACGGTGTATGCGTTGCCAAGAAGAGCAATAGTGCATTTTTTGTCTTTATGCAGGCTGTTTTTGACACACAGGATTCTTTGACTCCTGATGGTACGGATGCCGCACTGGGTGCAGCGGTGACGAAAGCAGGGCTTGATCCTGCGGCCATTGCAACCTGTGCGGATTCTGCCAGCACCAAAGCCACGGTGGACGCACAAATGCAATTGGGCAATGACATCAATGTGAATCAAACGCCGATGTTATCTGTGAATGGCCGTCTGGTGCCACTGGGCGGAATCAGCTACGACGTGCTCAAGCAAATTATCAATTATCAGGCGTTGCAGGATGGCGTGAGCACAGGAGCAGCAGCGCCGTCTCTGCTGAGTGTGCCATCTTTGAAATAGTTTTCTAACTGAGAGTGCAATGGGCTTCTCATAACGTGAGGCCCATTTTTATTTTAATGACTGTTAGCGTTGATTGTCAGTCGCAGGTTCAGGGTGAATAAGTAAATGATGGACCTGAGGGCTATCAAGCTTGAATGCTGTTTCAAGCGCCGTGATGACCTGGTGTACTCGCGACATGGGAAGTACGTCAGGTAGGGTGCAGTGACAGGAGATTTGCAGTCGGTCATCAAACGGCGAAGCGCCAGAGTCGCGGGCACGGCTGACGCGCACATCATGCACATCAATGATTTCAGGAAAACTCCTGGCCACAGTGCGCAGTCGTGCTTCAAGGCTGCGATTACGTTCATCTGTTGCGGCTTCGGTGGCGGCGCGCTCAATGGTGGCCTGCTCACTTTCTATATGGGTGAGAATGCTGCTGATCTCCGGCACTTCACGCAGCATCTCAGCTTCAATGCGGGTGACCATGTCATGAGCATCACGCAGGGGGAGGGTCTCATCGACTTCAATATGCTGTTCGACTGCGAGGCGGCCGTTGAAGTTGCGCACACTAACATCATGAATGGCAAGATTACTGCGGGCGGCGACGGCACGGACACGATCAAAGATGCTCTCTGTATTGGCAGCGACTGGCACGGTGTTGATGACCACGTCAGCTTCAGGAAGAAGATGCTGAACTGCGGCGGTGGCATCATCCACCACTTTCTGGGTGCGCTGGAAAGTCAGATTGCGTTCGAGGCCAAGTGACAGGTCAGCAAAATAGCGATTGCCGGAGCGGCGCAGACGGACGCGATCGATGGTAAGCAAATGTTCAATGGACGAGAGGGAACGTAAAAGATCACGGCGAGTTTGCTTTGGCGCAGCGTCCATCAGGTCATCAATTGTGCGGCGCGCAAGACTTATCGTCACATAGAGGATGATGGTGGAAACGATGAGGGCCGCAATGGGATCAGCGAGATTGAGCCATGCAATGTGCCAGCGCTCGCCCGCCCAGTATGCGACAAGGCCGATGAGCACGGCGACGCTCGACCAGAGGTCAGTGCCGAAGTGGACAGCATCGGCGGCAAGGGCCTGGCTGTCCGCGCTAATGGCGACGCGTCGCAGAGCACGTGAGCGGGAAAAATCTACAAAGATTGAGAGCACAAGAACGACGAAGGGCCAGGGAGTGAGGTGCAGCTCAACGTGGTTATTGATGATGCGACGCACCGCGACTTCTATGATCCAAAAACAGGAACCGAGCATGATGAGGGATTCGATGAGGGCGGACAGGGTTTCAAATCTTCCATGGCCATAGGTGTGGATGTCGTCAGCGGGCTTGTCGGACTCGCTGACTGCAAAGTAGGTGATGGTAGAGGCGACAAGATCGACAGAGGAATGGGCGGCCTCCGAGATGAGACCAATGGAGCCGGTAAAAATGCCGGTGACCAACTTTAAGAGACACATCACAAGTGCGGCGGCCACGGAGCGGGCGGCAACGTTGCGCTTGGCCGTTATCCGAGTTGCAAGCTCGGCCTGGTCTTGAGCGGCTTGGTCAGTTGGCGCTGTTGGCATGGGATAAGAGTAACGCGAATGGTCGTTGCATCGTGTGTGAATTAACGGGTTGCCCGATACAGACCGGCAATGCCGAAGGTGTAGGGCGTCCATGTGGGGTTTGAGTAGCCAGCTTCACGGAGCATGACAAGCATTTGAGACGGGGCAGGGAAGCGCGATACCGAAGCGGGGAGATAGGTGTAGGCTGCCGCACGGCCGCTGATGAGCTTGCCAATATGTGGCAGAACGTGCCGGAAATAGATGCGGTAGAGGACTCCGACAACTCCAGTAGGCTCGCTGAAATCAAGGATACCGATTTCACCACCGGGGCGGAGAACACGGTGCATCTCGGCCAAGCCAGAGGCGTAGTTGGCAAGATTACGGAAGCCGAAGGCAGAGATGACGAGGTCCAGGGAGGCATTTTCGAGGGGCAGTTGGAGGGCATCGGCCTCGATGGCATGGACCTGACCGGGAGGGAATTTTGCGATACCACGAGAGAGCATTTCATGGGAGAAGTCGAGCGCGAACATGGGAGCGGCCTGCGGTGGGCGACGGCAAAGTAAGGCGAGAGTCATGTCTCCGGTGCCGCAGCAGAGATCAAGCACTTGGGCGGTTGGGTCGGCCAGACGGGCAGAAAAAGTGCGCGCGACGCGGTGCCACCACAAGGAACAGATGCTAGCGGAGAGGACGCGATTCAGAAGGTCATACCGGGGAGCAATGCTGTCAAACATATTGCGGACGGCATTGGCGGCGGCGATTTCGTCCTGGGTTGCCTCTGGGCGTGCGCCCGATGCTGGAGCACTAACTGCCGGAGAGTTGATGATCGTCATACGCCCACTTTCTTGACGAGGGAGAGCATCTCATGGATGCCGGTGAGTAGCTCGGCTTGGCTTACATCGGTGACAATCCTTGTGGTACCGCTGCTGGTGGGGAGGATGAAGCGACGAACGCCACTGCGGTTTTTCTTATCGCCCGAGGTGAGGGCAGCGAGGGTGGCTGCGGGTACGCGGAAGCCGGGCAGCGGGCCATATTTTAGAATGAGGGCCTCGATGCGCTCTGAGGTTTTAGCAGGCAGTAGACCCCGATTGACCGCAATGCGGGTGGCAGCAATCATGCCCCAGGCAACGGCCTCTCCATGCAGGAGCTTGCAATATTGGGTGGCCGCTTCAATGGCGTGACCGACGGTATGACCGTAGTTGAGCACCATGCGCAGGCCGCCCTCGAACTCATCCGCATTGACGACGGCGGCCTTCATGCGGACGCTGGCGCTAATGATTTTTTCCAGTGTTGCAGGATCGGCGGCGAGTGCCTTACTGGCATCGCGCTCCATGAGTGCGAAGAGGCGTGGGTTGCGGATGACTCCGGCTTTGATACTTTCTTGCAGGCCAGCGCGGAGTTCGCGTATGGGTAAGGTCTGGAGCAGGTCGGTGTCTGCAAATACTGCAAGCGGATGATGAAAGCTACCGATGAGATTTTTCCCATGGGCGAGATTGACGCCGGTCTTGCCACCAAGGGAGGAATCCACCTGCGCAAGAAACGTGCTGGGTACGCTGACATAGCTGATGCCACGCATATAAATGGCAGCAAGAAACCCGGTGAGATCGCCGACTACGCCGCCACCAAAAGCGATGAGGAGGGAGTCGCGGTCTGCGCTAGCAGAGTGGAGTTCATCGGCGAGGCGCTCAACGGAGTGCAGTCGTTTGGCGGACTCGCCAGCAGGCAGAAAGAGCACGGTTGGCTGCGATGCTTCTGGGAAAGATGCCTGAAAGCGGTTGGCCCAGAGCGCCCAAATCTCCGGTGAAGTGATGACAAAAAGGCGTGGAGATTTTTTTGGGGTGAGCTTGCGTAGGCGGGTGAGCAGGGTACGCAACAGGCCTGTACCGATATGTACGGTGTAACGCGAGTTGGCTGTTTGGACTTGGACTAATGGCACGATATTTCTATCTTAACGCAGTGGTAGTGAATCAAGCAGGCAGCAAATAAATTTGCATGATCTGATTTGATGAGATTGCATTGTGATTTGCCGGGAGCGGTAACGGGCGGTAGCCTTGAATGTATGGGAACTTTGAATGGCACAAGTGTTCAGGGCAACATCAGCGGCGTAGATTTTATTGTTTTGGGTGCAGGCATAGCGGGGCTGCGAGCGGCCATGGGGCTGGCTGAGGCGGGCACGGTCCTAGTCCTGACGAAGGAGCGGCTGAGCGAGTCGAACACGGCGTATGCCCAGGGTGGGATTGCGGTGGCGATGGGCGGCGATGAGGATGTCGCGCTGCATCTGGATGACACCATCCATGCAGGTGATGGGCTGGTGAATGCTGCTGCTGCTGCGGTGCTGGTGGAAGAAGGCCCGCAGCGGGTGGAGGAGTTGCTGGCTTGGGGCACAGAGTTTGACCGCGAAGCGGGCGCGCTGATGCGAACACGTGAGGGTGCACATAGCCGGTCACGCATTCTACATGCACATGGTGATGCGACTGGACGCGAGATTGGTCGGGCGCTGTTGCAGCGGGTGCAGGAGACGAAAAATATCACACTGGGGGAATGGGCCTTTGCAACCCAGCTGGTGGTGGATGCTGGCCGTGTCGTCGGCTTGCGCTGGTTGGATGCAGACCACAATCTGCATACGGTGGCGGCGCGGGCAGTCTTGCTGGCGGCGGGCGGCGCCGGGCAGGTGTACAGCGATACGACAAACCCTGCTGTGGCGACCGGGGATGGCATTGCGATGGCGATGGCGGCGGGTGCGGAGCTTGAGGACATAGAATTTTATCAGTTTCATCCGACGGCGCTCAGCCTGCCGGGGGTGCCGCGATTTTTGTTGAGTGAGGCGTTGCGGGGCGAGGGTGCATGGCTGGTGAATGCGCGTGGGGAGCGGTTCATGGAGCGGTATGATGCGCGGCTGGAACTGGCACCGCGAGATGTGGTGGCGCGGGCGATTGCGCGTGAAGGACTGAGTGAGGCAGGCGAGGCGCTGCCGGTGTATCTGGACATGCGGCATGTGACGGGAATTGATTTGGCCAAGCGCTTTCCTGGGATTTCAGCATTTTTGGCCGGGCATAGGCTAGCATTGGCGACGGATCTAATTCCAGTGCGGCCAGCAGCGCATTATTTGATGGGCGGAATCAAGACTGATCTGGATGGACGCACGTCACTGCCGGGGCTCTATGCGGCAGGTGAGGCGGCCTGTACGGGAGTGCATGGTGCGAACCGGCTGGCAAGTAATTCCCTGCTGGAGGGGCTGGTGTATGGGGCGCGTGCGGCGAAGGCAATGCGTGAGGAGAGTTATTTGCTAGCGGTGAAAACAGGTGTGAGTGCGGTTGAGTTTGCGGATAATGCAGGAGTCGAGGACAAGATCGCGACCTTGCAGGAGGCGATGTGGCTGTATGCCGGGTTGTTGCGCGATGGCGCAACGCTGCCTTGCACACGGAAGGCAATTGCTGCGCTAGAAGAGAGGATTGATCCTGTACCGGTAGAGCATCGGACACGGAGAATGCATGAGGCAATGTCGCTGGCGGCGATTGCCGAGGCGATTACAGCCTGCGCGCTGGCGCGGGAAGAAAGCCGCGGAGCGCATTCCAGAAATGATTTTCCGCAGCGGGATGATGTGAAATTCAGGAAGCATTCGGTGCTGGTGGGGAATGTAGTGAGCTTTGAGGCCTGAGAAGCATCAGCTTAGTGGCGTAGCAGCTGCTTGTTTGGCCAGAGTAGTGATGCGGCGATGGTTGTCCCCAATATCAACAGAATGATGGCAAGCGAGACTGGCGTGGATACTGTGATCCAGTCTGTGAGGAGTATTTTTGCGGCAATGAAAGCAAGTAGGATGGCCAGTCCGTAGTGGAGCAGGTGGAGGCGGTGCAACATGCCGGCGAGGACGAAATAGAGGGCGCGCAGACCCATGACTGCGAAGAGGTTTGAGGTATAGGCAATGAAGGGCTGGTGGGTGACGGCGAGAACGGCAGGGATGGAGTCGAGGGCGAAGAGGACGTCGGTCAGTTCGACAGCGATGAGGGCAAGCAGCAGCATGGTGGGTTGAAGGCCGGTGCTGGAACGCAGGAAAAACTTTCCAGTGGCATTGGCGGACGGGTCTGCATGGATGAAGTGGCGCTGGAGCCAACTTGTCCAACCGGGTGTGGTGGTGGAAGTTTCTGCAGAGTGGGTGAGCAGGCGAATGGCGGCATAGAGCAGGATAAGCGCGAAGAGAAACTGGACCCAATGGAAGCGGGTGATGAGTGCGATGCCGCCGAAGATGAAGCTAGCACGCATAAGGATGGCCCCAATGACTCCCCAGAAAAGCACGTGGCGTTGATGATTGTGTGGGACGCCGAAGCTGCGAAAAAGTAGAAGAAAAACGAAGAGGTTGTCGAGCGAGAGGGACTCTTCAATGCTGTATCCAACGATGTATTCGAGCATGGCAGCATGGCCGAAGGCGTAGTGGATGTAGGCGGCGAAGGCGAAAGCGGCAGCAATCCAACAGGCGGTGAAGAGCAGGGCGCGGCGGAGAGACTGCTGGTGGCGCGAAAAAAACAAGTCGGAGGCAAGCAGCACGGCAAGGAGAAGATGGAAGCCAATCCATTGGTGGAGTGTCGCGCCTGATTGCATAAATTGATGCTATCTCATCGTCTTGCAGCTATCCCGTCTTCATAGCTACTTCCACTTTTTGAATTGTTCCTGCATGATGGGATTGGTGAATAAATTCAGGGCATAAGCCTGCTCAACCGGGCCGGTGACAATGCAGTGCATGACTGTGCGCCTCGCCATCTCAGCAGCCGGAATCATGATTTGCGAACCATAGTGTGCTGCATCGGCAATCGTCGCACCATAGACGACACGGTCAAGACCGGCCCACAGGCAGCAGCCCATGCACATGGGACATGGCTCACAGGTGGTGTAGAGGGTATAGCCGCGCAGTGAGTAGGACTGAAGTTTCTTGCAAGCAAGGCGAATAGTATTGATTTCTCCATGTGCGCTGGGGTCATGCTCGGGGCCGATAACGTTGGCCGCGCGCATGAGTGACTCGCCAGTGGTGCTATTGAATATTTCTGCGCCAAAGGGGACCGGGTTGGAGGTCTTCATGGAAAGCATGGTCCAATCGACCAGTGATCTCATGCGAGATGCATCCAGTGGCAAATCTATTATCAAATCAAGCTGAGATGCAGAGGCGAATGCCGTGTTCGAGCCTGAAAGCATTGGAGTGGCCACCGTTAGTGCTGCTGCGCGTAGAAAGCTTCTCCGGCCTGAAGTGATGTCAGATTTTTTCAATTTCTGTATCCCAATCAAATTTAGGCATTTGGAAAAACTATTTGTGTTCGTTCAACAGATGCATCGCTTCAAGTACAACATCGCCAACAACCTGAAGGCTATGTGGAGAAATTTTATCGATGGTGTCCTGCGGCGTATGCCAGTAGCTGTTGTTGGGGCCGTAGTTGAAGTCGATTAAGTCAGCAACTGGAACACCACGCTGGACAAATGGAATTTGATCGTCTTCAATGCCTCGCTGTGTGACAAAGAAAAATTGCTGAAGATGCAGGTCCTTCGCAGCGGTGTAAATGGTGTCCAGCAGGTGAGGGGTGGAGCTTTCATCTCGCCAAACATTCAGGTCTTTATCGCCGATCATATCGAACAGGATGAATGCTTTTATCTGGGGCAGAAGGCCTTCGCTGCTCCAGCGCGCAGCCAGATGTCTGCTTCCGTAAGTATTGTCATTGCCCGCCCATTCTGCACGGATGGCTTCTTCGCCATCAAAAAAGACCAGCCATACACTGCACCCGGCAATTATGTGACCGCGCAGATGATTGGCAAATTCAATCAGTAGGCCAGTCGTTGCTGCGCCGTCGTTCGCCCCAACGTAGCTGGTGGTGCGGAGCGAATAATTCGTGTCATAGTGAGAGGCCAACACATAGACACAGGGCGCACTGCCTTGAAAGCGCACAATAAAGTTTTCCATTGGCACCAGGCCGATGGGCGTGCTGGCGGTAAAGCTGTCCTGCTGCAAATTGTCATGCTCAAACTGGTGATGCAGATAGTCCTGCGCGCGTTTGTGGCCATCGCCTGTGACCCAGCGCGGCCCTATGGCTGCGAACTCTTTGGCATACTCATAGGCACGAATGCCATTGAGATGGGCATCCAGCGGCTGTGGCTTGTCCTTCTGTGCTAACAGCAAATTGCTCGCTGCAAGCAATAATGCAGCCACTACAAAATTAGTGCGAGTGTAGGAGAGGATGTTCATCACGCGGCCTTTTCTTTGGCTTTGCGGCGGTTTGGATGTACGAACCATGCGACCCCAATGCTGATGAAAAAAAGTACCAGCATGGGGGATGCGAAAATGCACATGCTGAGTGGGTCGGGTGTTGGGCAAATGATACCGGCAAGAATAAAAATCAGCAGGATGGCATAGCGACAGTTGCGCCAGAGAAAGCCCGCGTCGACGATGCCAAAAAGCGCAAGAAAAAAGATAACAATGGGCAGCTCAAAACATGCCCCCAGGCCAAGGTTCACCGCGAGGAAAAATCCGGTGTATTCCTCAATGGTGATGATGGGATGAAAGTTTTTGCCAAAACCAAAGATAAGGATTTGTAGCGCACCGGGAAAAACATAGTGGTAGCCGAACCATGCTCCGGAGAGAAAGAGCCCGACCGTGGTGGCCATGAAAGGCATCACATAGCGCTTTTCATTTTTGTAGAGGCCGGGTGAAATGAAGAGCCATATCTGGTAAATGATGTAGGGCGATGCAATCAGAATGCCCCCATAGAGAGCGACCTTTAGATAAAGGTTCAGTCCGTCAGTAGGGTGCGTAAAGTTGAGCGGGATGTGGAGCTGATCGAGCGGTGCCTGCACAATGGCATATAGCTGGGTATGAAAGGCATACGCAATTGCCATGCCGCATACCAACGCAATGGCGGAGTGGACTAGTCGGCGGCGCAACTCCTCCAAGTGGTCAAGCAGACTCATACCGGGCAGGTCGGCGCGGTCTGTTACAGCATTGCGGGCGCGGTCAAAAAGATCAGTCATGCGTGGCGGTCTCTGCGGTTGTTAATTCAGCTTCAGATTTGGCGGGCAGTGGTAGGCCGGTGGCCGGGGGATGAATGCTGATTTCGCCAGCGGTGGCTATCGGTTCGCTGACGGTATAATGTGCCGTGTCCAGATGGCCTTCGCCCATTAGGTGATCTTCAGTGACATTATTGTCTGCGTAGTGGTCATCTGGAGTCACATCAGGAACAACCCGCGCTGCAATGGTGTTTTCAGTGGTCGCTGTCGCTTCGATTGTCTGGCCTTCTGATAGTGCCGGAGTTTCCGGGGCAGATTGCGCCGCAAATTTCTTTTGTGTCTCGGCCTGCTCTGCCATGCGCAGCTCATCTTCCATTTGGATGCGGAACTCATTGCTGGCGCGACGGAACTCAGCCATCAGCTTGCCCATCCATCGCGCAATCTCGGGCAGCTTCTTTGGGCCGAAGAGAATTAGCGCCAGAACAAATATGAATATGCTGTCACCGAAACTAGGCATATAAACATAATACTGGCAGTGTGGCGCCACTGCGAAATTGCGCTGATTAAGCTACGAGTCAAAATGAGAAATCGCAACGGTATGGGCGGTATTGACCAGTGGCGTTCATCGGGCTGTTGTGTAATATTAATTTATAGGCAGTTATTAATGGCCGAAGAAGTAGATGTAAATATATTGCGTCATTTCAGTAATCTGTGGCGTCAATATATTGCAGTAGTAATACCGGCGGCAACGTCCCCGTGGGTTGGCGATTTAGGAGTGCTCCTAAATCGATGCGAATCCACTGCACGCCACTAGCAACAGCTTTCAACATCCCCGTTCCAGCAGCCGATACACCCCTAAGGTGTGCGTTTTCTGGTACTGAAGGCGGAATATATTGAGCGTACTGATTGAAGACCCCACGATTTTAACGGTGGTGGCGGAACCACAAACGACAGCAGAGGCGGAAGCTTGTTCTCTGGAAAACTATTTGTCGATGCCTGACCACACCATGGACGACCGCATTCGTGCGGTGCGCGAGCGTTTGGGCACGCAGTGTGTGGTGCTCGGCCACCATTACCAGCGCGATGAAGTCATCCGTTTTGCAGACTTTACCGGTGACAGCTACAAACTGGCCAAGGCCGCGGTGGAAACCGATGCGCGCTACATCGTTTTTTGCGGTGTCCATTTTATGGCGGAGAGTGCGGATGTGCTGGGTCGCGAAGTCCCTTCGAGTGCTTTGAATGCAGCCTCTGTTCAGCAGCAGGTGATATTGCCGGACATCAATGCTGGCTGTTCGCTGGCGGACATGGCTGAGATAAGCCAGGTGGAGGATTGCTGGGACTCGCTGAATGCACAGGGCGTGGCGGGCGACTTACTGCCTCTGACGTACATGAATTCCAGTGCGGCGATCAAGGCGTTTTGCGGTGAGCAGGGCGGACTGGTGTGCACCAGCTCCAATGCTCGCGCGGCCTTTGAATGGGCGTATAAGCGGGCCAAGCGGATATTGTTTCTGCCCGACCAGCACCTTGGCCGCAACACCGCATTTGCAATGGGCATCCCGCTGAGTGAGATGGTGGTGTGGGACCCGTATCAGATCAACGGCGGCATAGCGCCGGAGCGGTTGCGGGCTGCGAAGATCATTTTGTGGAAGGGGCATTGCTCGGTCCACCAGCGGTTTCTGCCGGAGCATGTTGACCGTGTGCGCGCGGAAAATCCGGGCATACAAGTGATTGTCCATCCTGAATGCCGGTGGGAAGTTTGCCAGAAGGCGGATGCGCTGGGGTCCACTGAGCGGCTGATTCAATTGATTGAGCAGGCGTCGGAGGGTGCAAGTTTCGCGGTGGGCACGGAAGTCCATTTGGTGAACCGGCTGGGAAAACATTTTGCCCCACTGGGCAAGCGGGTCATCACGCTGGATGGGACAGGCTGCCTGTGTACGACCATGTATCGCATCTCACCGCAGCATCTCGCATGGGCCCTGGAAAATTTGGTTGAGGGCCGGGTTGTAAATCGCATCCGGGTGCGCGATGATGTGAAGCATTGGGCGCGGGTCGCGCTCGACCGCATGTTGGAGATTGGTGCATGAGTGATTCAAAAACATTTACCCTGGCCGAGGCACAAAACCTGCTGCCGCTAGTGGAAGGGCTACTGAACCGCGCCATTGAAGGCAAAGATAAGGCGCAGTCGATTGAACGCGAAATGCAGGCGCTAAACCAGCGTATTTTTCTTTCGGGTGGTTTACAGGTGGATGTTGTTGCTGCTGCTCGCCGCCGCGCTGAGCAGACGGCGGCAGTGCGCCGCGCGCAAGACGCTGTCTCTGAGCTGGGTGCGATTGGGGTGCAGCTTAAGGACCTCGACAAGGGACTGCTGGATTTCCCCTGCCTGTTGGAGGGTGAAGTGGTGCTGCTCTGCTGGAAGCTGGGTGAGCCGGAGATCGCACACTGGCACACTATGGAAAGTGGATTCAGCGGGCGTCAGCCGATTGATGAGCGCTTCACACAAAATAAGAAGAAGCGGCCAAATTAATATTTCATTTGTGAATCTTGTGTAGCTCAAGAATATTTCTGCGCCATATATTTTTGTGGCTGCTTTATGGTCTGTCGTTTGGGTTCCATGTGGGGCTCCACTCAGTATTAGCGAGCCAGCTAACAGGCCCTTCCATCGACAAAATGGCATGAGTCATCAACGCGAAGTCGATGTGTGCGATGTCGTCGTTGGGATGATGGTACATGGGCTGCAATCCAAAACTTGAAATGGTGTGTGCGATGATGCCCGACTTGGCCAGCGCATAATTGTCAGACCGTTGGAAGAAGTTCTCGTCCGTATGAGGATCGGCGACCAGAGCAGCGCCATGTTCAGCCAGCTCTGCTCCCAGCGTGGAGCGATTATAGCCAGTGAGCCACAGATCGCCAGCGGGTACGGCAGCATCCGGCCAGCCAATCATTTCAAATTCAATATTGGCGACGATGCTGCCAAGCGGCACCGGTGGATGTGCGAGAAAGCCAGCGTTGCCGAAGCCACCAAGCTCTTCTGATCCGAAAAGTGCGAAGACTACAGTGCGGCGGGGTGGCTTGCCAGAGGTAAGGGCACGCGCCAGCTCCAGCACGGCAATACAGCCAGAGGCATCGTCATTCGCGCCGTTGTAGATAAAATCTCCGGAGCGTACCGCCGCCATGCCAAGATGGTCAATGTGCGCGGTCAGCAGCACAACTTGATTGCGTAACTTTAGGTCGCTTCCGCGCAGAATGGCGATGACATTTGTTGTAGCGGTGCGCGGCGAGTGGTCTAAATTTTGCAATACATACTGCGCCATTTTGGGGAGCGGATTGGGCAATGCCAAAGTCTGCAAATAGCCACCGTTCTCGCCGCCCGGGGAAAGTCCCATCGCTGCAAACTGCTTCGCGGCATACTCTGCGGCACTCCGCTCATCAGGCGTGGCACTGCCACGACCTCGCAGAGCATCGCTGGCAAGGAAGTCCATCTCCGCCCGAATTGAGCGCTCAAGATCAGCACTTGATGCTGGATGGGAGGATGATGAATTGTGCTGGGCAGCGTCTAATAAGGCAGGTTGGGCAAGGTCTGATATCAGCGGTGTGAGTACAAGTAACGCAATTAAGGCGCATTTGCGGAATATGCGGAAATTGTTTGTCATCAATCGAAGTATATCCATAGGCACATAGAGATAGACTGATTCAGGCAGGAATGTGGAGGGCAACGAGTGTTGCTGCTGAAAAATTTA
>Ga0116226_10003721_pt1 | contig 13443 bp, 9 predicted proteins | sample S1TSphfallax_FD_89692 | JGI IMG/M metagenome (GOLD analysis project Ga0116226, IMG submission 89692) | Host-associated microbial communities from peat moss isolated from Minnesota, USA - S1T2_Fa - Sphagnum fallax MG | ecosystem: Host-associated > Plants > Peat moss > Unclassified | place: USA...
AAACCTATGGGGAACACACTAGAAACATGGTGGGAACACCAAATCTAAGAAAATCAAACCTCATCATTCTTGCTCCCTTATGTGACTACCTATGCAATATTTTTTCTTCCATCCTCTATGCCTTTATGGTAATCTCAACCAAGTTTAGTTCAAACAAGTTTTTTTTTCTCCCCTCCTTTTTGTCTTTGCGGTCATCTAAGGTTCTTGAAAGCAATATAGGATTTTTTCAATCCTTTTTGCTTTATGTTTTTTCATTGTCTTTATACCCAAATGTCTTTCATTATGGGACTATTAAATGTTCCCAAGTTGGAAATTGTGACCTAATGAAACATATTCAAGTAAGGTCTTTTTGCTAAAACACCTTTGTGTTTTCAAACATTTTTTGTTGTTGTTGTTGTTCTCGAGAAGGATTGTTGTTTTGAAATCATTGGATTTTGATCTAGTAAGATCCAAATGGAAAAAATAGATGAGCACCCGATTCTTTTGGTGAAAGACATTGATCATACAGTGTTTGAGTGTTTCGTTTGAGTGTTTATGGTAGTTCATCAATTACATCTCCTTCTAAATCTATGGTTTATTTGTATCTTCATGCAAATGTTATTGATATTGTGCCTATACCACCACAACCACTATCAACATCAAGACAACCTTCTTCAAAACACATGTCAAGTTGATTATTAAAAAATCAATTTTTTACAATTGGAAATTTTTTCTATGAAAGACAAATTGGACTATGACAAGCTGAAAATTAAAGTAGATGACTAAACTTTTCACATCCACAAAAGTGACAAACATCTTAACATTTGATCCTCCTATGAAACTATTTTTTTGCCTAAAAATATAATCCATTATTTTGATTGATGCATATTCCAACCCTTTGATATGACAACCATTGATTTTGCTATTATAGATGTTTATTATGAGATTGAAAAAAAATTGAATTATTGGTTGCTAAAAAAACAATGTTGAAAAGATTTAGATTTGTAGGTTTATATTGAAAATGTTAAATGCTTTTGGAATCATTGAAAATATTTATTATTAAACTTATTGTTTATTTCATTGGCTACAAGTGTGTTTCACTACCTTGTTTCATGTTGAATTCCATGACTTGACTGAACAATTTTGTAAAGGATTGCTCATTTTCTACAAATCATGAAAAAAATTATTTATAGGAACAAGGGTGAGGTGTGTCTATTCACCATTACTTCCTCCGTCCTTGTTCCCATGTGTATCATTCAACTTTAACATAAAATGTGAAGAACATATGATTTCTACCATACAACCATTTTCAATATGTGTTTAGAGTTGTTATCTAATTCCACTTTAATTTTTAACTTCCATTCATATTTTGTGATTTGGTTGAAAGTTGCATGGCAATGACAAATCCTTTTGCCTTGCCTTGCAAGTAAATTTGTCCAAATTGCAAACTTGTTCATATTTACCAATAGCCCTCCAATGGGTTATATTCTACAATTTGTGTAAATTTATTTTGCATGCACTTTGGATATTCGCATTAATACCACAATTGAAAAAACTATCTAGTCATTTTCCTTGTTCAAGTTGAATGAAAATGTTTTCATTGCAAAATATTCCAATGAAATAATATCTATGATTGTTCTTGGAGACTTGAAAGTTGTTGATGTTTAACACTTGAGTTTAGTTGAGGAGGTTATTGGATATAGTGAGAATTTCTAATCCCAAAAAGTTGTTGTAAATTCTTCTTGTGCTCAAACATTTTTTAAGTTCCATTGTTGGGCTAAAAGGTTTTTGCATTTTGTTTCAACATTGAAATATTTTGTATTATGGACATAATTCACAATCTTTATATGTAGATGGATTTCTATTGCAAATTATAAAGCCAAACTTTTAAACATGTTGTAAATTTTTGTTGTTGTATTGTTGGCTTATGACTTTCACCAAACTTTTTACAAAAACAATCACAATTCCAATATCTAAAAACATACCTCCATTCCAACATACCTTCATATATTTTCATATTTCATTGTTGCATGTGCATTTTCAAATTTTCATTTTACCAACTTACCGTGCAATAGATTTTTGTTTCCCTTTATCATGCCCATGCAATCTACCATTATCAATGTCCCAAATTGGCTTGTGAAATTAAGGTCTAAAATGGACTTGTGAGACCAAAGTTGCAAAAACAAGTCTAACAATTTGAGCTAAGAAAACAAGGTCCCAAAACAACTTGCAAAATTAACATCCCCAAACTAAGGTCCCAAAATTGATTGTTAAATTGAAGTTTCAAAATAGGTTTGTTGAATTGAGGTATGAAAATGACATCCTAGATCAACTTGGAAAATTGAAGTTTCAAAATCAAGGTCCAAAGTAGCTTGTTAAATAGAGGAAACTAGTGTTTCATATTCTTGTAAAGTCTAAATCAACTTTTCATTTTAACATCCCAACCACATGTTGATCTTGACATCTCAAGCTAACTTGTCATCTTGGCATCCCAAGCCAATGTATCATCTTAACATCCCAAATTAACTCATCATCTTGATGTCCCAATTTGATTTGCCATATTGAAGCATCGAATCAATTTACAAACTTGAAGTTCAAATGTACTTCCCAAATTGGGATTTGGATGTGAGGTTCAAAATCCAATGATAAACCTTATTTTTGTTTTTTCTTGTCAACTATACTAGTCAATACAATTTTAAGTAAGGCTTGCCATTCCCATTTCTAATTAATTTGGCAATTGGAATCAACTAGTTAACTAATTAGTTAATTAATTTGCGAATTTGTAACGTTTATTGCATTTCCTCACTAAATTTTTCTAACCGATTTGACACTTTGGTTTACCATCTCTAATTAGCTTGATTGGTTTGTTTGGTTAGGATTTTGGCAAGCAACTTTTTTTTAATTTTCCCCAAGTCAATAGCAATTTTAGCAAGTAGCTAATTTGTTTTTTGAATGGGTTACAATTTCAACAAGTAGGCAACACTACTACAATTCATGGTTTTTTAAGTTATCGAAGTGGACTACCTTGTCCACCTTAACCATTGAACATGTCCATTTTGACTAGAAGCATGTGGCTTAAATGACATGTATATTTTCTATTTAACAAACTTAATTAAAACGACCTATTTGGTTATTTATCAAATTGAGCATCCAATCAAGTTGAACAAAAAATTTATCACCTTTGACAAAATGACTAATGCAAGTGAGAAATCTAATTAAATCAAACAAAGCAAAATGACATGTTTGGTCAAATTGACCAATGATTTTGTATTCAAATTAAACATCTTATGTTAGTTAATAGGCCAAACAAGCTACCTATTACTTAAGTTAGGTAGGTAGCCTAGGTCCACTTACCTACCTATTATTTTGGTTAGATAAGTAAACATAAATAGGTAGGTAGCCAAACCATATCTACCTATTTAGGCCTACCTACCTACGTCTACTTAAGCTACTAAATAGATAGTTTAGGTTTACCAAGGTTTATTTACCAACTTATCCCCTACTTGTTATGTACCTACCTATCATCTTGTAACTTGCTTACCTCAACCTATTTACTAATTATTTAACTTTCTTATTTACTTACATAAATAATGATGTGAAACAAACATGTGAAATAAATATTTTCGACAAAAATTATCACCTTTTGGAGGTGTAGTCCATTGGGGTGAAAACATAGTCAAAATAATAAGGCGTCAAGGTAAAAGTCCTTTTCCAAGGATTGCACATGACATGTGTTGTTTTTGTGTTGGTTCATAACTTTAAAATTTGTATTTTCAGTTCCCTTTTTAACATTGCATTTTAGATATAAATATGTTTTTGGCTACAAATTGATTTTATATCATGTATATTATGCATTCATGCCCTCTATCACATAAACATGAACAACTTTTGTTGAAGGCACATTTTCGAATTTCATAATTTTCAGGTCAAAAACACTTTCGAACCAAATGTGTTCAAATCAATTATAAAAAGAATTTCATTAGTTGAAATCATTTTGCCCTTCTAATCATCAATGTTAAAAATCCTCTCCAATTTTTAGAAAAGATGGCGCATATTTGGTAGAAAAAAAAATGTTTGAAATAAACAAAGATTGTCCACTTTCAATGTTAGAGTGCTTTGAACATGCAAAAACATTTTTTATTTGTGTCAAACTTTGAGCATGTAAACTTTGCAATTAATGAAAAATATTCCAAAAAAAAATTATGACAACTAAACTATTGCATTTCACTTGTGATCTTTCAAACATATAATAATGTAATTTTAAGGAATAGATACCACTCACTTGGGTGGCTCCTTTGACTATGTTTTTACCCATTTGTAAAAATTTGGTTTACCATTATGAAGGTGAGGGGTAACCAATGTGCATGCCTAAAAAACTAAGGTAAGTAAACTAAATTAAGGTCACTAAATAGGTTGGGTTGTTAAGGTAAGATAAGCTAGGTAGGTTAGGTTAAGTTAAACTTACCGCCTACTTACCTATTTATCTTTTTATGACCTACGTACACCTATTTACTATCTTTTTTTTTTTTTAAAATGATAATAATCCAAAAATGAATTGATTTAAGTCTAGGTCAAAATTTGAATAATTGAATGGTCCATTATTTACAAGTTAAAATGACCAATCAAACAATCTCTTATTCTATTAGTCACAAATACCACCCCAATCACAACATTGGGTTTAAATCAACTTGTTTAGATTAACAAAAGGATTTTTTCGGGGAATTTTTTATTATAAAATCTAATCAAATAAAACATGTGTTGGTAATAGTGCAAATTGACTAAAATTTCAACAATCTTGTAATTCTTTTTTCTTTTCTTTTCTTAGGTCAGCTAGGATTTCAACAAGTCAACTATCATTTCAAAGAAATTGTGATTGGTTGGTTTTGTTTTTTCTTAAATTGATTAAGATTTCAAGATGCATGTAGATCGACTAACATTTTTGCAATCTAACCAATTTATATTTCTTCTTCTTCTTTTAAATTGGTTAGGATTTTGCCAAACTTGTAGTTCGATTAGCATTTTGGGATAACATTTTGACTACTAAGTAGATCAATTAACATTTTGACAATCTTACGAATTTTTTTATGTTTGCAGTCAGTTAGAATTTGGGCTATTATTTTGACTAAAATGCAACCAATTTCTTTTTATTTTTATTTTTTAAACAAAAATTCCCCTTCCTCCCTACCTTTGTGGCTTATTCAAGGTTATATTTTCACCTTTTGTTTTCTTTTGTGGTCACCTATAGGTTCTCAAAAAGGATTTTTTAATCCTTTGCTCTTTTTTTGGTGGCCCTCTAAGGGTTCAAAGCTTTAAATAAACTTTAAAATGGGGTTTTCCTCTTTACCTTGTGTTTTTTTCCTATTAAATAATTTAGGTTTCCACATTAATCAAAATACATGAACTTATAATTATTGTATTTTGTGTCATTTTAAAGTATTTTCAACATGATATTCTCTTTCATGCTCACCATTTTCAATGAATCCAAATTTATCTTTTTTTCCCTAGTGATTGTTTATTTAATTTGTTTGCATTTGTACTTCAATATTCACAAGCCTCATTCCAACCCTTGATGCATGAATCATTTTGTACAATCCATGTAACAACTTACTACCCAAGTTCAAAAAATGATTGATATTCATTTCAATGTTTCTTTCTTGTATGAAGATCATGGTATATATTCTTTACAAACCTATATTGAGAAAATGGCCATAAATGCAAAATTTAAAGGTTCGTGGCCTGAAAATTGTGCCATATGTTGTTTGGCAAATTATTTGCATAGGCCCACCACTTGGATCCATATGTGATAAAAAAACAAATTGTGTATTGTGTTTCCAAAAAGGTGATGATTTCATAGCTAATACTTCATCAGAACTACTTTATCATGATGACAGATTAAATGTTATAAATTAGCATTATGAACCAATCACTTTCCATAATGTCCTATAATGGGAACTAAACCAAACATGTTATAATCACCACACGTGGTACCTACTAACTAATCAATAATATTATCCATTAAACAAAAAAATCAAAAACAATATCCACCTTTGCATGGCATCAATGATGTTATGCACCCACATAAACAAAATTCATAACCATCACAAAATAATGTGTTAAAAAAGCTAAACATTTCCATAACAAACCTATGCACAAAAAATAATTAATTTTTTCAATGAATACATTTCCATCTTCCACTTTTAAAAATATAGTGAAGATGTTTTTCACTAACAATTCCATCTTGGGATTGAGACTCAATATTCAAATAGATTTGTATAGATTTATGATATTCATTAAATATATTTATATGTATATGTTGCAAAAAAATTAATTCTTGTTTATCCAACGTTCAAACATCAATAAATATAAATGTTGGCCTTAAATGACATTCATCATCCACAATAACAACCTCTTAAAATTCTATACCAAATGTATATGATTATGCATGGTATTCTTATTTCACAAACATATTCATTTGAGTATCATTCACATACAAATCCACGAATTGACATACTAACATACAACATGGAACTATTTATGTTCATGAACACTGAATTGAATAACATTGTAAATTTTATTAAAAACTAAATGAATTACAAGAATTGTTGCTATCACTTTGTTTAACCTCTCCTCAATGTTTTTGGCAACTCCAAGCTAGTTATAAATGATATGATATAAAATGAAATATCATAAAATTTTCGTCAAACATCAATTCCACCCAATTACTATTATTTCATCTTCCACATGATGAAATGACAATTGGTCTATCATTAAAAAGATGAATGGAATGCAAATGACCATACTTAATAGGTAATGTGTGTCTAAATCTCATTATGTTGGTGTTGCATGATTTTTTCTCAACACATAATTACACAAAACATTTGGACTTACAATTCATCCATGATGGCTTGACATGTTCACATTATTTATACAAACCCAATTCACTAATGTTTCTTATGACATGGATGATGAATCATGTGATGAAAATAATGAAGATTTATTTGAAGAAGAACTAAAAGATATCTCAACGGATATAATGGTGCAAAACATATTTTTTCCAAAAATATATATGATTATTTTGAAATTGTTATAACTAGGCACCAAATCAAGATTTCAAACCATTGAGTCTTCTCCAAAATGTTCATGTTTTTAAAAATTAAACTTTCTAACATTAATTTTTAGCACCAGGCACCTAAGAACCAAGGAAGTAAAATGTTTTATCAAATGAATGTGCAATGGGGACTCTTGCACAAAGATCATAATTTTGTCACAAATATATCATTTTTTCTTAAATCTTATTTTTAAAAAAAACTCCTTCTATTGTTTTGTCATCAAAAGTTCAAATATGTATAGGGTCAAAATTCCTTGGATGTTAATTTCAAGAATGTGATGTCATAAACAAACCAAATTTGGATGTTATTTTACATTTTAATTTAATTATATGAGTCAAGTTCAAGATCTCCTAGTTGTCTAAATATGTTAAAGAATAATGTATTTGCAATTATTCATCAATTAGGTCCCCCAACATTTTGGGTTACATTTACAAGTGATGAAAGTACATGGCTTCTTTATTACAATGTTTATGTGACAAATAATCAAATGGATTTGACATTCCCTTTGACAAATTAGAAACCAAACACATTACAAACATTATATAATGTGATCTTATTACATGTGCACATTATTATGACCATTATGCGAAATATTTTTGTAAATTGTGTACATCAAATATAAACACCATCTTTGGACACTTACTATATTTTTTTGTTACAAAATTTCAAAGTCTTGAAAATGAATACGACCATGGACTTTTGTGAATTGCCAATGCACCACTTGATGGTTTGAATTTTTACAACACAATTGAAAATTCTATGGATAAATACATTTCATGGGTGCAAAGAATACAATTGGAGGAATTCCATAAAATTTAAAGAGAATACTAAAAAATAATTAAAGAGGTGCACATGATATATGGTGACAATATTAACAACCTTTATTGCCACTTTGGGTGACTATTACTTTATTACTTAAAAAACAATAGAAATGTTTGCTAAGACGTTTTAATAAATTGTGATTGGTCACAAAATTAAAAGGTCATGATGTAATAGAAATCCATGATTTCTACAATGGTAAATTTTTTGACTAATTTTCATAACATACAATACTATTATATATAGGTTTAAATAATTATTGTGCATAATTACTTCATTTTGTTTAAATAATTTAAAAGATGAAAAAATAGTGAAAGCATTTAATATAATGCTTTATGAATGTTTTTGAGTAACCTATAATCATTAAATTCAACCCAAACTATTCCATATTTTTTATGATACATTAAAGATTGCAACATTAGTACAATTTTTACACTAAAACATGAAAAATCAAGCACTAGTTGCATCTATTGTGATTCATATTAATGTGACTACATCCTCGTGTGATAACAATAAATCAAAACCTAGAATCCTCATGAAATTCAAACAAACCATCACAAAAAGAATTGTAAAAAAAAAATCAGTTCATTTATCACTTTAGCTTTCGATTGCCCTTTATGGAAAAGACCACAAATTTTTGAACCATTCCCAATGGGAATTTTAACTCTTTTAAACAAGGTTTGCTTAGTTGAAATTAACAAGAATTTTCTTACAAACCTAATAAAATTGATCTACAAATAATTTGTATATGTTTTCTAATACATTTTTGGAATTGATTTCTATATATAAAGAAACATACATCAATGCATTAAAAGTGGAATTTAGAAAATCAACGATCTTTTTATGAAGGTTATGTTAAAAAAAATGCAGAAATATCTTTGGCAAGAAAATATAAATGTTCATTTTGTACTTGACCCTTTTGTTGCAACTAATTATTGCACATCCTATCTAATAGAAATAGACAATCCAATGACCAAAAAAATAATCCATGCTTGTAAGATGTTTAATGAAGATAAAATTGAAACACACACCAACATTCAAAAGGTGAATTGTTTTTCTTAATGTTCAACAAATGTTATCATAACTAGCTACATATATTGTGTTGTTTAACCCATTGTACCATGCAATTATTATATTCCAATTCATTAATACATCCCAATTGCAAGAACATGCATTTGTATTAAAAAAAATATTGCATCATTGAAAGTGCTTTCTTTGGATTCCATTTATATTAAATGTGTCCTCTGATCAATTTTGTAGTATGTAATTAAATCTTCACCCAACAATATCAAAATTAACAAAAAAAAACACATAAAAACATGCACACAAAATGTATGCACTTATAACTATTCAAGTTCAATTTCAAAACAAATAAAAGGACTCACCTTGAAACAAAAAAAAACATCAATCATGCCTTCATTATTTTTATGTGCTTTGAAATCTCATAACACCAAACATGAAACTCCAAAAACACTCCTTGGGGCAATATTCCATAACACAAAATAATTAGAACTAAGTTTCACCAACAAATAAACTATAAACCTATTAAAATTGGACCATGTTTTAACAACAAATAACTCCTATAAAAAATTAATGTTGTATAATAAATGCTTAAGAAGTCATTAAAAAATCATTATAAATCTTTATGTCATTATCACTAAAGGTTTTATCATGGTCAACTAGTTCATTAGTAGGAGTTTTTAAAATTAATGTAAACAAAATTAATAGTTTAATCAGTCAAACTTTTGAATACAAATTTTTTTTGTTATGAATTAAAATAAGTCATGCATAAAAGTGATGGATGATTCATTAACACACTAAATTAACTTTAAATTGTTATACAATCACAAAGTGGTGTGGATACCATAAACAACCAATTGATGTATTCATACACCAACAAATGATCCAGAATTTCCACATTTATTAAATATGAATGAAACAAGGTTCAAACACAATGAATCAACTTTCCTTCAAAGTGATGGGATGTATACATCTTGTGTGCACAAAACAAACATCATGATGTACATGTCCCCAATCCTTTAAAATGCAAAATGATGAAATTTTCATAATTGAATTGCATTCAAAGGTTCAAGTAAAGAAAACCATGTTCGTTGAACTTTTCAATTACTTTTCAAATGATACGAAAAAATAGTATGTCACATTTTAAAAAACATTTAAGACTTGGCACACCTAAAGCTTTGGAATGTTGTAGGCAAGAATTAAAATTTGAAACTTTGCATGATCTCCACCATGGGAATGGAAATGATGAAAAAACATATATTTTAAAAATGTCCATTTCAACAATAGATGGTGGATTATGGGGTGATTTTATTGCTATTTATTGGATATATATATATTGTTCAATTCATGTTTGGAATAAAAGAAATGGTCAAATAATAGTTAAGGTAAAACAAAAAAATGGATCAACACCTTTAAACCTTGTATATGGGAACAATCATTTTTAACTTGTTGAAATTTATTCAAAAATTACAAATGTTCCTATTGTTATTCATAATGATGACAAAAAAAAGAAATAAATACTAATCAAAACATGATAAACTTTTTTTAAAAAATCTAATAACAATACAAAAATATTTAGTTGGAATTTATAATTAGACAAAAAAAATATTACAAATTAAGAACACCCTTTTTAATTGGATGTTGCAAGAAATTGCTTTGACATTTAAAAAAAAAATCCACATATGTGTTTCAACACATTACAAATCAAACGACATTTGAAATACCTTCAATCAAAACAAAACAACGGTCATGTAAATATACCTATTTTTTCAAAAAGTAATGATCTATAATGCAATAAAATAATTTCAACATATCATATGAACAATATTTCAAAAAAATATTATCATCTAATACAATTCATTAAGAAATTGATGTTCAATTCAAAAAAAAAAAAAAAAATGTTTCGTTTTTCCCATTTGTGAATGGAAAAATAAAATTTTATCATAATTTTTTTTTCAATATAAAGAAGATATAAAAAATATTGCTAAAAATGTATGTTATTGTTGTCAAAGGTTACATTTTAAATATCAATGTTTTATTGTATCAAAACCATATATTCAAAAATTCCCTAATGAATTAAAGAATGAACTTTTTTCAAAGATGTAATAATATGTAAATCTTGTAAGCACCACATTCAACATTCACACAAATATTTTGATTGCAAGGATATGGACAATATGGATTACATGGATTACACCAACAAATTTAAATATCGTTCAATGTGTTTTACCTTGAATGCCACATGAAGATTATTTAATTTTTGTCTTTTTAAAAAGAAATCTAGAATACAAATCTATATATATGTTTGGTTATGTTTGACCTAACATAGTCATAAAAATCATTACAGGAAATTTATAAAACACTTTTGTATATAACTGCAAATGTTGTAATAATACCAAATTGGCAAAGTTTAACAAAACTTCTAAATGCAAGTGCAAATAATGATTATAAAAATGACAATCTTGGACAAACTTTTGATTTACATAATTCAAAAAAATTCAAACAAATTATAATTTTTTCTTTTTGGAGAAACATTGGTGCAAAACATATTCAATCATGAACAAATTATTGATGATGATTCAAAAATTCTAACAATTGCTCTAGGAGAAGGTTTTCGACCATTTGGATTATTCTGTGGTCCATATTCGAAGAATATAATTTTCCAACATTGTTCTATGGTAATCCAAGACCATTTTTTACATGTTCATATCAAAAGATTATACAAGTTGAATTAACAAGTGTTACTGGAAAATTTGCATATCATATAACAAATATATATTTCAAAACAATCAAACTTTTAATACATTTTATATTATCTTATGTGTGGATTCATATATGGAAAGAAAATTTATCTAGTCAAATTTTCACAACTAACGATGTTTCAAAAACTATAAAATTAGACAAATTACTGAAATCTAATTAGAATTCCAATCCATAGGTTTAGTCCATGATCATGGATTGTTATGGTCTAAAAATGTTCCGAGATTTGTAATTTCTACAAATGAAGAAATAGAAAATTTTGTTGATAAATATTTAACAATTGATCAAAGTATTCTTAACATATAAATTCGTAATAGTCAAATACATCAACATAAATGAACATGTTTAAAAAAAAAACAACCAATTTGTCGACTCCAATATCCAAAACCACTAATGAGATGTACAAACATATTATCACCTTTAAATGAAAAGGATAATAATTCAAATATTTGTGAAATAGCTTTTCAAAATTTCAAAAAACCCATTGATATGAAATTAGGTGTCAAATTTTCATTTGATCAATTTTTATCAAATTTACATTTAAGTGAATAGATTTATCTACTTGCTTTACAATGCATAATACAAAAACCAACATTGTTTTTGAAACATAAACGAAATTATATATGAACAAATGCTTTTAATATACATGCATGACCTTTGTGGGAAATAAATACATATGCATACACACTAATAGATTATTACATTTTTAATTTAACAAAAGTAGATAAATCTGTAACATGAGAAACCCAAATCATATTGGATAAATGTAAATGTGATGAAATTCAAACAAATGTTAATTGAACAAATAGATCATATATGTTAATCCATCACATTATATCATTCCAATTTATAAATACTTGTGCAAAAAATAATAGGGCATTTTTTTATTACCACAAAAAATATTAAACAAATTATTTCCAAATTCAACAAACATCCATTGCAAATCATTAATTGAAAAGTACAAAACATGGAATGAATCACTATACCATGTTTTTTAAACATAACTTTTTACTAATTTTGATATTAGATCATTAAAAAATTTTAAACATAATAAAAGTAGACATTGGGTTTCATTTAATCTTCATAAGGATTCAGGGAATTATTATAGAAACTTGTTTTATTTATTTATGCCTTTTCATGGATTAGAAAACAATTTAAAACGTCAACATTTTCCATGGAAAGATGTTTATCTCAATGTCAAAAATGACGTAAAAAATTAAGAAAAATAAATAATTTCAATATTTTAAATGACTATGGTAATGAGTGGGATAATTTACAATCACAAGTATAAGAATAGACCAAAAAACATGAAATATTTGGATGGGAAAATATCATTATTGATGAAATAGATCTTCATGCAAATAACCCAAAAATAAACATGCTTACAAATACGAAAAAAATGAACTATATGATTTAACATATGAATATTCATCAACATTAACACACAAAGTTAAGAAAGACAAAACACGAATTCATCATCTTTCTCAACAAGTGGATGAACGCATTCCATATGAAATTTTTTCAACAAATATGAAAAAACTTAATGATGAACAAAGACTCATTATAGATGATATTATATATAAAAAACATAAATATCCTTCAAAAGTTGTACACATTTTCTTAACATGAGGTGTAGGAATAGGAAATAGATTTACTTTAATGTGTATCATACAAAACATGTTAAGATATTATATAAAAAACATTCCTAATGCCAACCCTTTAAAACCAGAAATCATGAAATTAATGTACACTGAAA
>Ga0116226_10003722_pt1 | contig 13443 bp, 12 predicted proteins | sample S1TSphfallax_FD_89692 | JGI IMG/M metagenome (GOLD analysis project Ga0116226, IMG submission 89692) | Host-associated microbial communities from peat moss isolated from Minnesota, USA - S1T2_Fa - Sphagnum fallax MG | ecosystem: Host-associated > Plants > Peat moss > Unclassified | place: USA...
CCCTTGGTAAGGGAGAGGTCGACAGTTCAATCCTGTCGTGCAGCACCATCTTTTCAAGGCGTTATGCGCCGATCCCCGCCGCCGGGCGGTTGACCGGCCGGACGGGGTCGATCATCATAAATTGTCGATATCATCGTTGGGCGGATTGATGCGCATGAGGAAGCATTCGCGCCGTGGCTTCGGTGCCGGTGGCAGCGTGCCTTGAAACGCCTCGTCATCGACCTCGATGGCACGATAACGCGGGACGACCCGGGCCGGGGCTATGCAGACAAGGAACCGAACCCGGCGGTCGTCGCGCAGCTTCGGTCGTATCGGGACATGGGGTTCGCGATCGTCATCTATTCCGCCCGGAACATGCAGACCTTCGAGAACGCCGTCGGCAAAATCAACGCGCACACCCTGCCGATCATCATCGACTGGCTGCGCCGCCACGACATTCCGTTCGACGAGATCCACGTCGGCAAGCCCTGGTGCGGCCGCGAGGGCTTCTACGTCGATGACCGCGCGATCCGCCCGTCGGAGTTCGTGTCGCTGACCCTGGAGCAGATCCACGAGCTTCTCGGCCAGACGGCCGGGCCGGCACCCGAGGGCGACGCGCCACGGTGACCGGCTGAGTTGCCTGCTCGCCGATTGTTCTCTGATTGGTATGATGCTGTATGGTAAGGCGATGTTCGGGATAGACGGTATCGTTCTGCGGGAGATCGGCGCGAAGCTCTCGCGGATCGACTCCGAGAGTTTTTCGCTCCGCGATGACCCCGATCTGACCTGGCAAGTCATCGAGCTTCGGCATCCAGACCTCTCTCGCAAGACGATCGAATTTTCCGCCGTGATCACGCCTCTCGGAACGGGAAACAGCCTGTTTTGTCTGCATCATTTCGGAGATGTCGACTTCCTGATCGTGGCGCGGGATGGAGCAATCCTGCACAGCGATCCGCGCTTCTCCATCGACTGCACCGTCAAGCCGTCCCTTGATGGCTCATTCGCTCTGACCGCTCGTTTCACATGCCTCGAGCCGGGATTTGCATTTGGGCTCGCTAACACGCGATCACTCTACAGCGGCACGCGGACGGAACAGTTCGTGCTTCGCCATCTCCAGGTTCGGGTGCTGGGGCGGAACGACGTCTGCCAGATAATCCATAGGCGCCCGGCATCCACGGGACCAAGCCGCGAAGCGGCGGCCGATGCCCGCCGGCCGCCGCTGCGTATCGCGGTTCCCGTGCATCCGCCGAAAGCCGTGTGGCTGAATCAACTCCTGCTATCCCTGGATCGCTCTTCGCTGGAAAGCGGCGTACCCCTCTGTGAGATCGTATTGCTCCTTACCTCACGGGAAGACACGCTGTTCTTCGGCACACTTTGCGCCACTCTGAACCTCAGCTTCGAAGTCAAGGCGCTGCATATTCGGGAGACGCTATTGGACGATCCCTCGATGGCCGACGTGGTCGCGCACCTCGACGGCGGCGCGCACGGGGGAATGGCAGTGCTCAAGAAGCTCGTCGGCCTTCGGGCTCTGGCACTGAATGACCGCGAAGACGTTTTGACCATGTGCATTGATGCAGACACGCTATGCATGAGATGGGACAAAGAAATATTTAGCCGTGTTTTGGATAACTACATTGAGCGTAGATTTTTCGGCACATCCGTGTCACCCGACTCTATTTATTATAAGATCAATGCGGCTTCGGCAGAAAAAGTGATAGACGATGCCGCGAACGGCTACGCTATCGCCGAAATTAGTATATACTCATGGTTTTTTGATGTCCCAACCTATAGTTCGCGTGATATATTAAGTTTCTTTGATCACGTTGGCGATCGGGCTGGAGGCGTGGGAGCATTCCTTGCCTCAATCGAGTGGCATACTTTTGAACATACCATGTTTATTTTTTATCTATCACAACACGGTGCAATTTTGGAAAATTATGCAGATATTAGCGATGCTATCCCAGAACTACTCGAATTACAAAAATTGCGAAACATTATAGACAGATTTGGATATTTTCCCCTTTGGTTGACTGCCGCGACATTTTTCGCCGCGCCGGCGGATGCGGCGAAGAATATCAATCCATATTTCCTCAGTCACTATGACCGTTTCGGTCTCGCTGCGTAGAACATTTCCATCAATGTTATTATTGCGATTCACTGTTCTGCCCTTCTGGCGTATTTGAGCAGTTGGGCCCGGACAGCACTATCAGTCGGACGTCTGCTAAGCACATCATTTAAAATTTCCGCCGCCTCAGCGAGCCGCCCCTGGCGGGCTAAGCTCTGGCTGACTTGCATTCGCACTTCATCCCACGACGGGGCCCGTCTCAGGGCCTCCCGAAATGCTGTCTCCGCCTCCGCGAAAAATCCCCCTGCCAGGAGAACGTTCCCGAGATGATTGTGCCTGTGGGCCATCGGCTCCGGCGATCGGGCGGCGGCCTCCCGGGCCATGTGGATGGCTTCGGACGAACGGCCGCTTCGCATCAGTACGACACTCAGTTCCATGTAGAAGTCGGCGTCGGCAGGAAAAAGTGCAATCGCGTGGCGCAAAGCGGATTCGGCGTCGGCCAGCCGTCCGGCCAACATCAACGCCTTGCCCGACAGAAAGACGCTCCAAGGATCGCTCGATGAGGCCCCAATCGAAGCAGCCAGTGCGGCAGCGTCGTTTTCCCCTCGTTGCGCAAGGAGCAACGCCAGACGGGCATTGAACAGCGGACTATCGGGAAGTTCCGCTAAACCTGCCCGCGTGACGCGTTCAGCGCCCTCCCTGTCGCCGCGTTGTTCGAGATAATCGATGAACCAATTCCAATGACCTGGCTCGGTCTTCAAAGCTAAAATGATCATCGACAGCGCATTCACGGCCTGCAACCGATGATTTGGAATCGAAAAGAAATACGCCATTTCTCCGCTGAGGGGATGCGTCGGGTCCGCTGTCGAGATGCAGGTCTCAAATAAAAGTTGTGGATCGTCGATTACCGTTCCCTGAGATTTGGTAAATTCACGTAGGGTCTCTACGAAATCACCAATATAGACATCTCGCACGTCAGGACGCAGTAAACTATCTACCATCTCGAAAAGAGAGATCGCTGCATAAATAATGGCTAGACGACTTTGCCCATTTTTTGTGAGGCCATTCGCGATGACGTGGAGAAATCCTCCGTCCCTCTCCGCCACGTGGTTCGAAAATCGCGAATGTACGTGATCAACAACCCGCGAGTCTCGCAGAGTTAATTTATCACGATGAAGTAAATTGGCAATTACGACACCTTCGCTGATAATTTCTACTTCATGGTGGCTGCCCAGTCTATAGCCTTCATCGGGAGGAGGGTGAGCCCCCGGATTGCTTGCGATCGACTCTAGCACGTCCTGGATGTCCACCATGCGGTCCGGTGAGTAGCCAAGCATTGAATATGGCTTCATGGAAAGTCCGGCTTCCACGAGGTACTCGTAAAAATCCCAGTGTACGTAGCGCCATTGGCCGACCGACGCTTTCGAATAAGCCGTCAGGAAGAACTTGCCATAAATATCCATAGTGGCTGAGTTCCCCAGAGCAAAGCCGTCGCCGACATTGCGGTCGGTGTGCGAAAAGCGATCCAGATAGATGTCGCCCTCGGCGAGGTTGGCGAGAAATTCGACATCCGGAGGCTTGAACGGGAAATCTGGCCGCGCGCGGATAACCACGTCGAACGGGTACCCTTGAGCGCTTTCCGCATTCTTGCGCATGAGATCGGCTTGCCAAATTTTGTAGAGCATCGACATCGAGAACGGGTCCGGGGCCGAAATATCTCCGTTCTTCAACTGCCGATCTTCAAACCAAGCGAAACGTAGCGGCTCTTCAACATGCACGACCGCGTCCGGCAACACACGCCGGATAATGTCCGGTGTAATCCGCTCGTTGACCGACCGCTCCAAGGCGCGCTCACGCAGGCCAGGCAAATGCTTGAAGAGTGTTGGTGATGCCCAGTTTGCCGGAAGAGCTTCAAGTACATTATTGGGGAAGAAGCCTCTCATCCGATTAAGGCCGCCTAGAGCTCCAAACAGCTTGCCGCCTCGGTGGGACCATGTTGCGACAACCACGGATACGGCAACGCGGTTATCGTAGCGTGCAATCCATTCAAAGTTGTCCTCAAAATTCCGCATCTGGCCGGATAGACATAGGCAAACACGAATCATGTGACTATCATTGTGCTATAGAAGAAACAATTGTCACGGTATCCCAAACCTCCAGCACGCTTGATCGTCTGTTATCACTCTGCCGGCTAGCTGGAAAACTCAAAACTCCCGCATCGTCGCCCGATACGCTACCGTCCCGGCATACGACAGCGCAAGCGACCGCGTCCCCGCCGCGCCCGGCCAGCGTGCCACGCCGTCGGCGTCCGTCGTCACGGAACCCACCTGCCGCCATGTCGTCGCAAGGCGATGCAAGGTGCGGCGCACCTCGATCCCGTCCGCGCCGAGAAAGATCAGCGCGGCATAGCCCGCCCCGGAGGAGGCCCGGCTGACGGCCCAGCCGAAGCGCAGGTCGAAGTGCGCGCCCGCACGAACCGGAAAGCTTGGCCCGTTCAGCACCAGCGGGGTGCCCGGCGGGTCGCGCACCTCCATCGCCCGCTCGCTCCCGTCGTCCGCCGGCCGGACGGCAGCGGGCGCGGCGCGGGTCCAGGCCGCCAGATCCCAGGCGAACGCGGGGCCACCGTCGCCGTAGCGGATGCCGCTCAACACGAGATCGACCGGCGCGCGCGGGCAGGTACACTCCGCATTGACGCGCAGCGCGAACAGGGCCGAGACCGCGTGTTGCGGCACCTCGCCCTCCATCCGCTGCGGCAGCAGCGGCCCGTCCGGCGGATCGTCGTGCTGCTCGATCGTGAGCGCGGCACCGGCGATCGGGGCGCCCCTCTCGTCGGTCAGCCTGAAGCGGGTCGCGTCGAGCCGCGTCAGCGCCGTGCGCGGGCGCAGATAGGCGCGCACCATCCCGGTCATCGTCGTGAAGTCACGGTCGGGCAGGCTGTGCTGCGGCCACTCGTCCCACGTCTGGAAATTGACCTGATCGGGGTGCAGCCCCAGCCCGTCCTCCACCTCCGACGCATAGCGCGCCGTGTCCGCCGCCCAGTCCGCGTCCGAGAGTTCGGTGAAATCGCCGTCGTAGAGCACGCCGAACGGGATGTGCGCCGCCCGCGTGATCCGCGCGAGGGCGAGCAGGTCGTGCTTCCAGTCGCGCCCCCACACCGTATCGGCCTGCATGAAGGCGAGCGGCCGGCCGGTCGCCGCCTGATACGCCGCCATCCAGCGCCCGATCTGCTCGGGCCAGTCGGTGATGCCGCCGAACACCCCGATCGGCTCGATGTCGCCGACTTGCAGCGCCGGATACACCGCCCACAGCGGCTTCAGCGCGGCGGCCGTGTCGGCGGCCACCGCCTCGATCGACGCACGACAGGCATTCGGGCCGGTCGCGGCATGGCCGCCGGTCAGCGGCTCGTTCAGCGCCAGGTAGCGCAGGTCCGCCCCCAGCCGCTTCAGCCGTTCGAGCACGGGCGTGATCGGCCAGAACTTGCCGACGCCGGGGCCGCACGCCGACGTCTCGATCAGGATGTTGCTCTCCATCGCGAGCGCCAGATGCCGGTCGCGCACACGGTCGATGATCGCCTTCAGCCTGTCGTCGGGCATCAGCACGGCCTGATCGCGATAGATCTTGAAGACTTTCGTGCGTGCGGCCGAGACGGCCCATGCCGCAGCCGGCTCGAACAGGTCGAAATAGTCGGGCGCGCCGTGCCGCTCGTCGCCGGGGGCGGCATAGGGCGCAAACGGTGTCAGCCAGATCTCCGGCCGTGGCGGCCCGGCCGCGTGGCCCGGCCAGGCGAGCAACAGAGCCGCCACGGCCGCAAGGCAAGCCCACGCACGTCCGAGCATTCGTGGCCTCAATCCGGCCCCACCGCCCCCGTCCGCGAACTGATCAGCCCGTAATGCTCCACCCGCCGGTGGGCGGCGAAGTTGAAGGTGGCGGTCTTGTTGATCTTGCAGACATCCAGGTCGAGGGCCGCGGTGATCACCTCGTCGCCGTTCGTCATCGCCTGGGCGATGATCTCGCCGGAGGGGGCGCAGATGATCGAGCCCGCGAGCAGGTCGCAGCCTTCCTCGCGCCCGGCCTTCGCCACGCCGACGACGTAGCAGGAATTCTGGTAGGCGCCGGCCTGCATCGACAGCTTGTTGTGGAAATCGGCGAGGTGGTCGAAGCCGCGCACCCACGGCAGGTGCGTCGGCGTGTTGTAGCCGAGCATCACCACCTCCACGTCCTGCAAGCCCATCACCCGGTAGGTCTCCGGCCAGCGACGGTCGTTGCAGATGCACATGCCCACATTGGCGCCGAACGCCCGCCACACCGGAAAGCCGAGATCGCCCGGCTCGAAGTAGCGCTTCTCCAGGTGCTGGTACGGCGCCTCCGGCAGATACTCCGAGTGGCCGGGCAGATGCACCTTGCGATACCGCCCGATGATCTTCCCGGACGCATCGACGAGTATGGACGTGTTGAAGTGGCGGGTCCGGCCGGCTTCCTCGACGATTTCCGCGAAGCCGAGGGTGAAGCCGACGCCGAGCCTCGCCGCTTCCTCGAACAGCGGGCGGGTCGCGGCGTTCGGCATCTCGCGCTCGAACCAGGCATCGATCTCGGCCTGATCCTCCATCCAGTAGCGCGGGAAGAACGTGGTCAGCACCAGTTCGGGGAACACCACCAGCCGTGCGCCGCGCGCGTGCGATTCGCGCAGCAGCTCGATCAGGCGGCGGACGACGTGCTGGCGGCTTTCGTCGCGGGCGATCGGCCCGGTCTGTGCGCCGGCGATCATCAGGATGCGGGACATGTCGTTTGGCTCCGGTCAGCTTGGCGGCGGAGGATGCACGCGCCGGGCCAGCCTGTCAGTGGCCGCGCGTGTGCAAAAACTTCTTCATCGCCGCCTGCGGCTCGCCGACCGAAAAACTCTCGACGGCGGCGCGGACGGAGGCGTCACTGGCGGATTCGAACCCGGCCTGCGTCACCTCCTTGTAGCGGCGCTTGGTCAGGCTGACCGCGAGCGGCGGCTGGGCGGCGAGTTTCTCGGCTTCCTCGATGGCGCGCGGCAGCACCTCGTCCTCCGGCACCAGCAGGCTCAGCAGGCCGAGATCGTAGGCGCGCGCGCCGTCGATATATTCGCCGGTCAGCGCCATCTCGCGCGCGAGGCCGGGGCTGCCGACCAGGCTCAGCAGGAACGTGCCGAGAAGGTTCGGCTGGCCCATCGCGACCTCCGGCATTCCCACCTTCACGCCGGGATGGCCGACCCGCGTGTCGGCGCACAGCGCCAGGTGCAGCCCCTCGCCGGCGGCGACGCCATTGATCGCGGCCACGCACCCCTTGGTCAGGTCGCGCATCGCCAGGTACATGCCGCGCTGGTGGTTGAACAGGCGGGAGACATGTTCGAGCGTGATCGAGGCCGCCTCGGTCAGGTCCTCGCCGGCGCAGAAGCCGCGCCCGGCGCCGGTGACGACGATCGCGCCCACCGACTTGTCGGCATTCAGCGTCGCCAGCGCCTCCATCAGTTCCGAGCGCAGCGGGTAGTTCACCGCGTTCAGCCGTTCCGGCCGGTTGAGCGTGACCACCGCGACCCGCCCGCGACGTTGCGTCTGCACCAGCATCAGCCTGCCTCCCCCATTCGACGTTGGCGGGATGCTATCACCGTTTCGTCCGCCGCCGCACCTGCCGTCAGAGCCGTTCGCTGGCCCGGATCGCCAGCTTGCAGCCGGCCTTGATGACGAACGACATCAGCCGGTAGGCGGGCGCCTGCTCGGCCCCGTTCTCCAGCCCGATGTCGCGGTGCTCCAGTTCCTCCAGCCGGAATTTTTCGATCGTTTCGCGCAGCGGCGCTTCGTCCGCGTCGAGCGTCGCGGTCTGGCTCGCGTAATGTTCGTCGATCGCTTCCTCGACCGCGACGGTGCAGGCCATCGCGGCCTTCTCCCCCAGCGCCGCCGTGACCGCGCCGAGGGCGAAGCCGGCGACGTGCCAGAGCGGCAGCAGCGCCGTCGGCCGCACCCGCCGCCGCGCGATCAGCGCCGAGAACGTATCCAGATGCACCTGCTCCTGCGCCTGCATGTGGCGCAGCACATCCCCCTTCGCGCCGCGCCCGAGCACGGCGAGCTGGCCCTGATAGATACGCTTGGCGCCATATTCGCCGGCGTGATCGACGCGGATCATGCGCGCCACCTCCTCGCCCGCGGTCGGGTCGCCCGGCAGACGGTTGCCGACGGTCACGCTCATCTGTCCTTGCCTCCGCTGGTGATCAGCAGCCCGGCCACGCCGGCCGACAGCGCCAGCGCATAGATAAGGCCGAATTGCGCGAACGACACCGGGATCGCCTCGATCACGTACACCGGGTCGTCGCACGGCTTGGCGGGCCTGGCCGGCATCGAGCGCAGCCGGTCGGCGATCGAGCCTTGCGCGAAGTGCGGCGCCGCGCATTCCGGCAGCGGGCTCGGCCACCAGCCGAACTCGACGCCGACATGCGTGCCGGCCAGCGCGACCGAGGCGAGCGCCGCCAGCAGCACGCCCGCCAGCGCGCCGCGCACCAGCGGCGCCGGCAGCAGCACGCCGATCAGGCCGAGCGCAATGGCGATCCGGTATGGCCAGCGTTCGACCAGGCACAGCGCGCACGGCACCAGCCCGCCCCACCACTCGAACCCGAACGCGACGCCAAGGGCGAGACAAGCCGCGAGCGTCGCAAGCGCCAGCCCGAGGCGCGGGGAGGGGCGGAACATCCGCCGCATATGACCCGGCCGTGCCGGCGCGGCAAGTTGCGGGATCGTGCGCCGGCCGCTAGCGTCCGCCCGCATCGTTGGGGAGGCTACGCATGATCCGGGTCTGGGGCCGCACCACGTCCTCCAACGTGATGAAGGTATTGTGGCTGCTCGAGGAATTTTCCCTCAGCTACCAGCGCGTCGATGCCGGCGGCGCCTTCGGCCACACCGATACGCCGGCATATCGGGCGATGAACCCGACCGGGCTGGTGCCGACGCTGGAGGAGAACGGGTTCGCCCTGTTCGAGAGCAACGCGATCCTCCGCTACCTCGCCAACGCCTATCTGTCCGACAGCGACTGGTATCCGGCGGCACCCCGCGCCCGGGCGCCGGTCGATGCGTGGCTCGACCTGCAACAAACGCTGGTCGGGCCGCCGGCCGGCCGGGTGTTCCTGGGCATGGTCCGCACCGCCCCGGAAAAGCGCGACATGCAGGCGATCGGCGCCGCCGTGGCGGAGGCCGGGCGCGCCTGGGCGCTGGTCGACGCGAAGCTGGCCGGGCAGGCGTTCCTGTTCGGCGCCAAACCCTCGATCGCCGACGTCGCGCTCGGCGTGCATGTGCATCGCTGGTTCGCGATGGACATCCCCCGCCCCGACCTGCCCGCGCTGCGCGCCTGGTACGACCGGCTGCTGTTGCGCGAGCCGTACCAGGTCCATGTGGCGCAGCCGCTGGCGTGAGGCAGCGGCGCGCCGATTTCTCGGCGCGCGTCGAGTCCGCTACCCCCGCGCCGCGTCGAGCGCCTGGGCGATGTCGGCGACGATGTCGTCGATGTGCTCGATGCCGACCGACAGCCGCACGTAGCCGGGCGAGACGCCGGTCGCGCGCTGCTCGTCCTCGGTCAGTTGCGAGTGCGTCGTGCTGGCCGGATGGATCGCGAGGCTGCGCGCGTCGCCGATGTTGGCAACGTGGTACAGCAGCTTCAGCGAATCGATGAACCGCTTGCCGGCGTCGGCGCCGCCCGCGAGTTCGAAGCCGACCAGCCCGCCCTGGCCGCGCGGCAGATATTTCGCGGCCCACTCGGCATCCCGCCCGGTCAGCGTCGACGGATGGATCACCTTCGTCACGTCCCGCCGCGTGCCGAGGAATTTCGCGACCGCCAGCGCGTTCGACGAATGCCGCTCCACGCGCAGCGCCACCGTCTCGATGCCCTGGATGAACAGGAATGCGTTGAACGGCGACAGCGCCGCGCCGAGGTCGCGCAGCAGAGTCGTGCGCGCCTTGATGATGTAGGCGACCGGGCCGATCCCCTTGACCGCCTGCGTCCAGACCGCGCCGTGATAGCTCGGGTCGGGCGTGGTCAGCGCCGGCTGCCGCGCCGGGTTCGCCTCCCAGTCAAACGTGCCGCTGTCGATGATGGCGCCGCCGATGCTGGTGCCATGGCCGCCGAGATATTTCGTCAGCGAGTAGACGATGACCGCAGCCCCGTGCTCGAACGGGCGCACCAGCGTCGGCGCGGCGGTGTTGTCGACGATCAGCGGGATGCCGTAGCGCTTGCCGATCTCGGCGACCTCGGCGATCGGGAACGGGCGCAGCTTCGGGTTCGGCAGCGTCTCGGCGTAATACACGCGGGTCCGGTTGTCGGTGGCGCGGGCGAACGCCTCGGGGTCGGCCGGATCGACGAACCGCACCTCGATGCCCTGGTCCTTGAGCGTGTTCGCGAACAGGTTCCAGGTGCCGCCGTACAGGTCGGTGGAGGAGACGATGTTGTCCCCCGCGCGCGCCAGGTTCTGCACCGCGAGCGCGCTCGCCGCCTGCCCGGACGCAAGTGCGAGCGCCGCAACGCCTCCCTCCAGCGCCGCGAGCCGCTGCTCCAGCACGTCGGACGTCGGGTTGCCGATGCGGGTGTAGATGTTGCCCAGTTCCTTCAGCGCGAACAGGTTCGACGCCTGCTCGGTGCTGTCGAACTGGAAGCTGGTGGTCTGGTAGATCGGCACAGCGACGGAATGCGTCGTCGGGTCGCGCCGCCAGCCGGCGTGCAAAGCGAGGGTTTCCGGGTGCGTGCTGCTCATGGTGGCTCCTCCGAGCGTGTTTCTTGTCGTGGTTCAACCGCGTTTCACGCGGCCACGCAAGGATAACCCATAAAAGAACGATTTTATGGCGTGGATACCCGCCGATTGGCCAGGGGCGGCCGCGTCCCCTTGTCGCAGGCGACATGATTAGATATATCGTAACTTGCGATATAACGCATCACTACGAAAGAAACAGACATGCGATTCATCTCATTGTCGCGCGGCCTCGGCCGGCGCGGCGTTCGTGACGACGGGGAGGGGGATGCGGCGCCCCACACCGGCGGCCGGCATCGCCATGGCGGCGGGCGCCACGGCGGCCCCCACGGTGGCCCCCACGGCGGTATGCGCCGGCACGGGCGGGAGGGCAGGCGCGGCGAACGGGTGTTCGACCACGGCGACCTGCGCCTGGTCATCATGACCCTGCTCGCCGAACGCCCGCGCTATGGCTACGAGATCATCAAGGCGCTCGAGGAGCGCGTCGGCGGCGGCTACAGCCCGAGCCCCGGCGTGGTCTACCCGAACCTGACGCTGCTGGAGGAAGTCGGCCACGCCACGATCAGCGAGGAACGCGGCGGCCGGCGGCTCTATACGCTCTCCGAGGAAGGTCTCGCCTACCTCGCCGCCAACAGGACGGCGGCGGACGCGATCCTGGCGCGGGTCGACCAGAGCGCCCCGCATCGCGCCGGCCCGCCGCCGCAGGTGGTGCGGGCGCTCGAGAATCTGGAGACGGCGGTGCGTCTCCGGCTGAAGGGCCGCGCGGCCACCGACACCGAAATCCGCGCCATCGCCGACGCGATCGACGCGGCGGCGCGCACGGTCGAGGACGTCTGACCCCCGCCTACGCCCCGCCCATCCCGCCCGCGCGGCGATGGGCGAGGCGGAAGGATTTTGCCAGTGCCTGCCCGAGCGACAGCCTGTGGACGCCGCGCAGATAGCTCTGGAAATCGTAGATCGTCACCGCCGGGCAGACCTCGAACTCCAGGAACACCGGCTGCCCGGCGGCATCGACGCGGAAATCCATCGAGAACACGAAGGCTAACGCCATTAGTCTTGCCAGCCGCTCCGCCGCGTCCGCGATCTCGGCGACGATGCAGGCGTCGGCCGGATCGGCGCGCAGATCCCGCATCGTCGGCACGAACGCCGCCTCGCGCGCCGCGCCGAACCCGCCGCGCGTGCCCTCGGTGTCGCGCGCGCCGGACAGCGTTTCGTTGTCCTTCATCGTCATGAACGCGCCGCCGGTCTCGCTGTTCGCGTCCCTGGCCAGCCGGAAGATCCCGAGCTGGTCGCGGAACGTGGCGCCCGTCTCCCCGCCGCCCGTGTCCATGAAGCTGACGCGCACGTCGTCGCCCTCGATGAACGGCTGCACCACCGCGCGGTCGCGATACCGCTCCCACAGCCGCGCGGAGAGCGTCCGTGCCTCGTCGAGCGTCGCGCACCGGCTGTCGGCAAAAATGCCGATTTTTGCGCCGAGCGTGTTCGGCTTGACGAAATACGGCCCGCCCGGCGGCAGGTCGCCGAGCGCGCCGATCGTGGCCTCGCCTTCCAGCAGCAATGTCGGCGGGCAGCGCAGCCCGGCGCCGTGCGCGGCGGAGAGCGAAAGAAACTTGTCCTGGCAGATGTGCTGCGCCGTCGCCGACGAGCCGTAGCGCGGCACGCCGAGCAGCCGCCCCAGCGCGGGAACGGACGAGCCGCGATAGTAGCGGATGCCGTCCGTCAGGTTCCACAGCAGCGCGGACGCGGCATCGAACCCCGGCCGGTCGAGCGCGCGCGGCAGGTCGTCGAGTTCGACGAACGCGACCGAGATCCCCTCCGCCGCCAGCGCCGCGCCGATCTCCGGCATGAATGCTGGCAGGTCAGTGGATTGCGCGAGATAGACGGCGATCTCGGCGGCGATCTCCGTGGAGAATCCGTGAGCGACCAGCCGCGCCGCCGCCGCCTCCTCGGTCTCGTAGGCGATCACCACATGGCGCAGCGTATCGGTCATCCTGTCGGTCCCAAGACTGGCAATCGGCGCAGCCTGGGTGAACCGCGGAGCCTGGGCAAGCGGGCACGGCGGAAAAGCGAAGCGCCTTCCGCCAACGCCGCCTTCCCGCGCGCGACCGGTGTCGGGCGCCGGCGGCAACCCCGTCACGGCCGCACCATGCGTCGGCGGAACGCGCTGCGCTTTTCCGCCCGACACGACAACCCGTTGATTGAACTCAAAACCGTCATCGCCGGGCCCAGACCCGGCGATCCACGGGACCGCACCAGACGTCAGCGCGTAGGGCGGAAAAGCGAAGCGCCTTCCGCCATCGCAGCCATCCCGCGCACAAAAGGTGCCGGGGGCCGACGGCAACCCCGTCACGGCCGCATCTTGCGTCGGCGGAAGGCGCTTCGCTTTTCCGCCCTACACAACTACGACCACATCCTATTGATTCAAAACGAACTCGTCATCGCCGGGCCCGGACCCGGCGATCCATGGGACCGCACCGGGCGTCAGAAAAGGCAACGGACGAGTTAATACCGCTTGACATCACCGTGTCAGCGACACTATCTTCCCGCCGTGACCGACGCAGCCCCACCCGCTCCCCCAACCCCCACCGCCGCCGCGCGGTTCTCCGTCGCGCTGTTCTACCTGCTCGGGTTCGTGACCCAGCAGATCTACCTC
>Ga0116226_10003723_pt1 | contig 13442 bp, 5 predicted proteins | sample S1TSphfallax_FD_89692 | JGI IMG/M metagenome (GOLD analysis project Ga0116226, IMG submission 89692) | Host-associated microbial communities from peat moss isolated from Minnesota, USA - S1T2_Fa - Sphagnum fallax MG | ecosystem: Host-associated > Plants > Peat moss > Unclassified | place: USA...
AAATATTTTTCCAAACTATTTCCTCCTCTTTAATGTTACATTGCACACTTTTCCAAGAGAGTTTTCCACTCCCACTCCAACTATAAACTTATCAAATTAATAAAAATCCTCCTTCTTCACAAAGTCACACAAGGACCGCATTGACCCCATGAAAATAAAGTTTTTATCCTAATCCCTTATTACAAATCTCCTAGGTGATTGGGTGGATTACACCTAATCATTCACTAACACGAACAATTGAATCTCATTAGTTTCACCCTTTTGGGAAAGGACAATAAGTTTACCATTAGTAATTACTAATTACTAAGATGCCTATGGCACTAATTAATTTAAAATTTTCTACCCCTTAACAAGGTACCTACCTACTTACATCAGCTAGGTACTTATTTACTTGACCTAGTTAGTTAGGTAAATATGTAGGTATAGGTAGGTACCTAGGTATGTAGGTAGGTTGTTAGGAATTTTTTTAATTTGGGGTTCAGTTTTTTTATTGGTTCATTCCACATGGTATTTGTTTTTACAATATTTACAACATTGAAAAGGAGGATAAAAAATATGGGATATATTTTATAATTGTAACCTAATCACCAAATAAGTTGTATTGTAATTACAAACAATAATACATATACAATTAATTGAAAGATGAAATCATTTTTTCCTTTCTTTCATCCACAATCCATGTTTACAACTATTGTCACACATTTGTCCAATGTAACTAGTTGGATTTTAATCATATATGTTACTTATAATTAAACATTAGTTATAAGGACTAATCACAAAATGACTTTTTTTTTCTAATAGAAAAAAAATCTTTTGCTACCTTTTTTTTCTGCAATTAGAAATGTCATATACAACTAATTTACTTAACATGTAACTTGTTTTTTTACATAAAACAAGTTACAAGAGATAATTTATCTTTTGGTGTAATGGCATCATTTTAAATTGCATTTTAGAAAATGCATGTTCTTTCCCAAAAATAGATGAAAATTTGATCCACATGATTATCCTTATGGATTAGGAGTTTAGAAAGCCAAGGGTGAATTCATTTCACAAGTTCTTTAATTATTGAATGTTAGTTAATTACAAGCATTTACAAAGGTGTTAATACCTTGCTACATGGTGATATAAACAAATTTTGACCACTTGTGTTGTAACATTATATGGTAGTTGGTTAGCAAAGACAATGGATTATTTTGGAAAACCAAGGTTAGAACTTTGATACAAACAACAGTATGTTGATTGTATAAAATATGTTTAGTGACCATATAAGGTAAACATGTTTTAAAATATGAAATATAAATAATGATGATAAAAACAACAAATATTGAAATTAATTACATTACCACATGTCGATTTATTATATGGTCATATGCCAAGGAATTATTTGTCCATATCAACATGTTGCCAATTACTAAAAGACATGGTGAATAAACTAAATTTCTAATCTATTGAATTAATGGTGATTTCACATATATGGTTAATGAACCTCCTAATGAACTAGAGCCACATTCTTACTTGTTGTCCAATTATAAAACATAAACAAAATATAATCTATTATATATGAATAATTCTTTTAATGGATTGACAAACAATGAATTTGATAATGAATAAAAAATAAATCACTTCATTATTTGAACAAAACATGATTCAAGGTAGGCATGAAATGGACTAAAAATCTAAGACCCACAATTTGCGTTAGAGATATTAAAAGGTGGTGCCTTTGAAACTTTTGTTTATATTATCCAATTGAACACATTAAAATTTCCTTAACCTTTTATAAAGTTTTGTTCACTAAACTTTTCATAAATTTTCACCAATTAGAAATTTCAATCAATCCATGGACCATGTATATTAAAAGCTTATGTTAATTACATCTTTTTTTTAAAAATCCAAATCATTTTTTAAACCTATATTAATTACTCTTGTAGAAGCCTTTGATAAATTTTTTTTTAAAGAATTTCATGTAATATTTCTATAAATTTCAGGTGTATTCCTTGGATTTTCTTGGAAACTCTTAAAGACTTCTAAACATATTTATTACAAATATTTCTAAAAAATTCCATTATGTTTAATATTTGTGACAATTCTTACATGAAGGGGAATGTTTCATAGTTGTTTGGGTTGTTTCACTATTTTTGTTTTATTTTTTCAATAGCCTAAATTTAGAACTTTGGTTATTAATTATTAATCACTCAAATTTTAATGGAATTTGATAGGCTTATAAGGAAGTTGGTTAAATGGGTGTTTTTTTTTGGGAATATGATTTTGACATCATTCATAGGGCTATAAAGATCAATTGGGATCTTGATGAATAAAATTAAAAATTAAGTTTCAACAAAGAAGATATTATTGGGGTTTTATTGACATAGTGATGTTGATTTGGAAGTAGTTCTAAAATGGCATGCCATTGGATACCTATTACGAGCATGAAAACTATGAAAACAAATGATGAAAATACATACTTAAGTCTCAATTCAAACACACACACAAAAAAAAAAACCATAAGAGCTTAAAATTTATGTAGCCATTTAATTGTTACTAAATGCAATGATTTGTTATTTGCAACAATATCTTAACATTTTTACAACTACCAATCATCTTTTTAGTTATATTATTACTATGGTGCCATTATTAAATTGTACATCCTTCCATATTTATTAACTTCTTGGGTATTTCATCCAAGAATATGCCCTTATGTTCTACTTACAAAATTGGTTGTAACTTGGTTATTTCTTGTGATGTGCCTATACATTTTATGTAAATGAATGTAAATAAGGTGTTTTAGACTAAATTAAATATATATTAACATGTAGTCAAAGTATATTAAACTAATTAAACACATTTAAATGTATTTAACATATATTCAATGTATATAAAACACATATTGTCTAAATATCATGAACCTATTAAAAAAAATCATCTTCATTTTATATTATTATTATTTAAAAAACTAGAACCCCATGACCAAGGAAAAAGCTATGGATTGGAAAAAAATCATACTAATAAAAATATAAAATACAAAACGACCATGTCATGGTTTTTGCATGCAAGTATTTCAATTCAAAACATAAACATATATCACACCTAAACATCTTAACAATGAACCTTTTTGGTTGGCCTATCATTAGAATAAGTTATCAAAGTTTTTAGTCAAGACTCTCAAGATACAATTTAAATTTCCTATCCCATTGAATCATATATGTAAACTTATAATGTGCAACTTTGAACAAAAGATATGGTTTTGAGCACGGTGCTACAAAGAACATTCTTCTTCAAATTGAAAACAATCTCATACATATTTTGTAATTTATTCATCATGTCCTTTTGATATATTGTTACTATTCATAAGTATGTTATTGATAAATGTATTTTTATAATCTTGAAACATCACCCATTTCCGTCCATAAAGGGCAAGCTACTTGTAGCCCAATAAAGTATTGTAGACCTAAGTGAATGGATAATTATTGCCTAAAATCATGGCCCAATAAATCCAAATCCATGACTACATCCATGGTAGTTGTTTATGTGATTGTATGATTGGATGACATATGATAAATTACCTACATGCATCTAGATAACGAAGCATACAAAAAACTACTTATGTTAATTTAAGATAATTATTTATATAAGGTAGGTTAGCTTAAGTAGCTAGGATAATCATAAATTTGAGGACGAACCTAGGTATCATAAAATATTTATGCAAAAATTACATCAATTTTTTTCTTTTAATAATATGGGGATCATTCATCAAAGTTCAAAAACAGTGCATAAGTATATATTTAGTTATTTGCAAATCCAAATTGTATGAACTGTTTTCTCATAATGCAAGATGCAAACATGTGCATCAAGTTACGTGCTCTAAAGCTTGTAAATGTGTGTCTTCTACGAGGTGAACATTTCCTGGTTGGAAATATTTTAGGACATTATGGCAAAGGGGTTTTTACAAGCCTTTGATTGTTCATGAAATTATTGGTTTTATATTTTCCCAATGATAAAATAGGTCTTTCATGTATTTTAAACCTCACTTCTATCATGGAATGTCTTCCTCTTAATCCTTTTACACATTTTGGTCTCCTCGTGTGGTGGGGGGAAATATATTAAATTTGTAGGTCAAGATTCCTTTAATTATAGAGATATCACAAAGGACCTAAACCTCTTTGAGGTCCAAAGAATTTTGAATAGTGATTGGGCTTGTTACAATCTCCAAGTTTTTCTTATAATACATTTTGGTTGTGTAATTTCAGATGATGAAAGTTCTTTATGCCTTAGGTTGGGGTGTTTTATGGGGCCAACCTAAAATGACATGAATCTCACCTTTACAAGTTTATTGTAGCTTGAATGAAGATTATATTGACTTTTGGTTTATTGTTGTATCGAATGTTAGCCCAATATCACAATTGTTTTGTGTTGGTTCCAAGAATTCAATATCAAATTTTGTGTAGTTGGTTGTGTGGAATTTGGAATAGATTATTATGTTATTATCTACACCCATAGTTGAACTCATGAAGTCGAGTGGGAAGTCATGGTAACTAATCACTATTATTCACAAGGAAGGTGATGGTTAGATACTATGTGAGTAGCACTCACAAGTTTATGACCACACTTTTTATTTTCATGTTTGGTTTGATTTGGCCGAAACTGACATTACAAGTACCTTGAATGCCTGAATGTGTCGTTGTGAAGTTTTTGCTATGACTCATAATATGCATAATATTGTTTTGTAGATTGCAAGGCTATTTTATTCATCCAATCTTGAGGATCTATATGAGCAAGTGTGATGTTGGTAGGTGTTTATTGGAAGCAATTACTTAATGTTATTAGGGATGAGGGTTTGAAAGTGTTGGGCAAGACATGTAAGGAGCTAAGGCGTTTGCAAGTAAAGGATGATGATGTAGGTTATATATCACAAAATGGTGTGGTTTCACAAGGTTGTGCAAAGTTGCAATATTTGTCCTTATATGTATGTGATATCACCAATGTTGCATTTTTTATAGTGGGGCAGGGATGTTTGCACCTCACAAATTATGGTATTATGCTTGGAGAAAAGGTAAATTTTCTTGCAGATTTGCCCTTTGATGATGGTGTGAAGTTATTAATATAGGGCTATGTGAACCTAATTCGATTTTGCCTCTACCTACGACAAGGACCACTAACAAACTAGGGATTAATTCATATTGGGGAGTATGGGTGCAATCTCAAGTGGATGCTCATAGGTATCACATGGGAAAGTGATGTGGGTCTTGCCAGTCTCGCATATGGATGCCAACAATTGGAACACCTGGAAGTATGAGATTGTCCATTAGGGAAAACATGCTTTGCTACTACAATGGTGGCAATAAGTTATTTGAAATATTTGTGGGTGCATGCACCCACCATTGAGTCAGTGAAACAAGGGTGCAACTTCTGGCCTTAACTTGCCCATGTTTGCACATTGAAATGTACCCTAGTGCCTTAAGACAACATGGGTAGCTTTTAGCATACTATGTACTAATAGAACCATGAACTGATGGTCCCCTTGAGATGAAGGTGCTTGTCTCAAACCCACATAATCATCGACAATACATAGTTCCTTGTATTTTTTAACTTGCCATTTTTTGGCTTAATCTAGGTAGGGATCTATGTTATATGACAAATGCATATACCCAATTTGAGATTATGGCTTGGAATTGGTTATAATATGCAGAGTTGAAGGTCAATGCTAAACATTCTTCATATGGTACATTGAACTCAAGAAAACAAGAAATTAAAACATAATATATGTCATGATGTTGAAAATTACGTTGTTGGCATAATTTTGCCAATAGATTATATTTAAATGTTTATTCAAACTTTCGTGCAGTTCTATGTAAATCAAATTGATGATTGGAACATGTGTATGTATTGAATCCTATTGACAACAACTTGGAAAGTGGAATAGTTGCTGGTAGTCAACCCATCCTCGGGTAGTATGCTACTAACGACTTATTGACCTCATTTTGAATTTGCTAGGGCAAATGGGCTTATGTTGGGAAGACTATGGATATTGTAATCTTCTAAGCTAAAACCACACAACTAGCATGGGAAAAAAATTGGAGGATTTTGAAAAAAAGGAAAAGGAACATACATCACAAAATGGTGGATGCTAGCTTTGTGTGTTAGGGTTTCACTACATCAGTAAAACTTCCCTTGCAAGGACATAGTCCATCATGTAAAGAGGGAGTAGTGCAAATACTCTACCTCCATTCAAGACTGATATTGGGCATGCTTTCAATCTGTCGACATTCTACAAGTTGTAATAACACGTGGGCTTTAAACATATGTTGCCATTTTAAAACATATAAGTGTAACAAAAGCTCAAAGTACATAACCTAGTTTTTAGAGATTGGATGCCACATGTGACTACTGTTATATGTCAAATATGGCATCTTTCGACGTGTAATTAAATCCAAATGTGTCCTTTCAAAAATTAGGGTCACAAATATATGAGACTTGAAATCATAAACTCTAGATAAATCTACAAAAATACTACTAATAATAACAACAACTAATTAAAACATTACTTAAGAAATTAATAACTCAATAATTAATCTTAGATCTTGATTAATCAAGTAATAAATATCTATGACTTATAAATAATAGTAAAATTAAATAAACTAATTATTCAATTATTCAATTTAATTTATTATGCATTTAATATGTTAATAAGTTGGTCAAACATAATTTATATTTATTAATTACATATTTAAATTCATAACTAAAATTTCTAATTTCTAATTTAATCTGATTATTTAATAAATTAGATATTTTAATAACTAATATTCAACATTTACTTATTTAGTTGATAAATTATTCGTTTTAAACTATTAACTGATCCCTTATTTATAAATAATTCATGGATAAATAATTATTGATTAGATTTCATTTCACTATTTGAAAATAATATATATTAATCATGAGTTATGCTAAATAACATATAAGTACTAATCAATGAATAATTACGCAACTTATAATAATATTAATCAAAATTTCATATGAATTCATATGTAATTAATATTCAATAAGTTGGGAGGTAATTAGTTAATGGGCAGTAAATTAATTAGCTAATTAAATAGTTAGTTAACTAGTTTTTTTATTACCCACGTAGTTATGTAATTAAAAAAAATAAAAAGAAGAATAAATCATATGGGAACAAATTTCCAATTGTAATTCAATTTGCAACAAAAAAAATTAACCTATTTGTTTTGTTCTCCAATCTCATCTTATAAATTATATAAGGACAATGTTTTCTCTTATGTTTTCACATTTTTAAAATGTGTTATTTGGGATGAGTTGAAATAAAACTTAACCCTAAAATAAAAAACACAAAATAAAATAACAATATTCACATGACTACTTTCTAGCTCACCCACTTTCCTACCTACCTACTTAGTTGGGTAAATAAGTAAGTACATAAATCGTAATTACATACCTATGTATGTATCTATGTATGTAGCGTAGGTAGGTAGGACTAATCATTATCCCTCAAAAAAATTTAAATTTTTTAATGTGACCAAAGACATGGCAAAATTTTTTGAAAACATAAAAACTTGCTATGAATAATTCAATTTTCAAATTTTAAACAAAATTCCTTAATTATAATCTAAATTTTTTGAGGAAATGATCCCCTTTACAACTTGGATGTATAATCTTTAAATCAAAATTGTTTTGTTTATTTCGTTGTTTCCACAATCAATTTTTCTAACTAATGCATTAAATAGTTTTAATAATTACAATACAAATATAACATAGTGAATTCAATCCCAAATTGACGGTGAAAAAATACACAAATGTATAGGGTCTCCTAGGATTTTTTATTTATTTTCAACCTTTTCATAGAGATAAAAAAATCTTGAATCATACCCCAAAAAGATGGTCACCAAATGTTCGTAAACAAAATATACACTTTTATGAATACAAGTATACGATAACTTCATCATTCCTATGCATGCATGTTCAAACTACACACAATGTATATATTCAAATTCAAAAGATAATATGACAACTTTATGAATGTATCACTAAATGAAAATGAATGACAAAACTTTCAAACTCATTTGCTTATATAGGTTGAGTGGTTATTATTAATAACTAAACTAATTACCTAACATTAAATAATAATTAATTCAAACATAAACTATTATTTAGTAATATAACTATCAAGGTAACTAATATATAATTAATTAACAATTATAAAAATGATGACGTAATATTTACAAAGGTCATATTTGTACTTAATACATGTTTAACATTATTCAAAATATGTAACATTAATTATAAAGTTTCTATGAAAGTAACTATTAACAAGTTAATTAATTTAAGAGGTTTTGGCTTAATATTTACAAAAGTCAAAATTTTATTTAATGCATGGTTAATAATTGATTTATTTGCCCATCATTTTTTGGAGTTTCAATGTCATGAACAAATGTGACTAAATTAAAATTGACACACATGGAATTAAACTTGTATCAATCAATAGGTAGGATGGAATTTCAAAATGTTTTAGTGTGAAAATAATATTCAATTAGCACATGCGTGAATGGGTGTCAACATACAACTTTGTCACAATTTTGATTCAATCACATTATGCACCTTTCAATTTGCAATGTGTGTATTTGTTAATAAATACATATCAACTAGGTTCCCCATTATGCAACTTGTATACCTTTTGTGTAAAACAATAAATAACCTATAACAATTAAATGACAATAAGTGGTAAATCAAGGGGTTAAGTTCAACAATTCCAAGTTGAATAACTTAAATGGGTGCCAACATGCAACTATGTGACAATTCTACTTTCATCGCATTATGCACTTTACAATTTGTAATGTTTGCATTTAAATGCAACTGCAAATTTATAAACTAAAAATAAACTAGCTTCCCAATTGTGCAACTTACACACCTTTTGTGCAAAAGTTGAATAACATGTAACAACTAAAATTGACAACAAGTGATAAATAAAAGGATTATTCACCAACTTCAAGTAGGATTTATAACCCAAATGAGTGCTAGAAAATTGCAACTATGCCACAATTCTACCTTCATCACATTATGCGCCTTCTAGTTTGTAATAATTATATTTGTATGCAACTAAAAATCAACTACAAATCGACTAGTTTTCAAATTTTGAAACTTACACACCTTTCATGCAAATAAATGTTTTAAATGCAAAAACTAAAAGGATTATTCATTACTTCAAGTTAAGCAACTCATGAAAGACTATATGTGTACCAATGAAAATGATTGTTACTTTTCCTTCCTTTACACAAGTTCAACACCTTTTGCTCTTAGCCATTTCCTAATAAATTTCCATTAAAAAAAAAACCAACCATTAGACATATGCATATTATTTAACATGTGTTCTAACCAAATGAACCTTAATTATTTATAATATTGTCCAATAATGGAAGCCATGGAGGTGACAATTATATCCCCATGTGCTAGCATTACCTTTATGTTGTTTACTTCTTTTTTACAAGTCTATTGTTATTTCATCACATGCAAATTTCAATGGCTCCACCTTAATGAAGAAAAATAAATAGTAACCATATTTTTGTTGTTGTTAACAATTTGTTGCTAACATACAATAATTTATTTTTAAAAAATATAACATAACCTAAAACAAGAAGTAAAAATGATGTTGATAGATGTCTTAATCATTTTTTAAACTTTTACTTATTTTGTCAACAAAGTCCACACATACATTATAACTATATAATTGGTGATAATGAAATCTTTCACCTACTTCCTATGTTTTTAAGGTTGTAAAATTGTTCACAAGGAAATAGGAATAAACTAAGAAGCAAAACAAACACTATGAGAAAAATGGGCCTTTTGCAACTAACCTTGCAACTCAGTAACTTATATAATTAAACTAATGATTACATGATATTTAAAAATGTAAAAAAAACTTATTATTCAATTATTTGAAATAATGATTTAATTAATAATTTTCCCAAAATTTTAATTATCAAAAAATGTAATCTTATTGTATGAAAATTAATAAAATAAAATAGATTTTGAATTAAATATATCATAATTAATTATTTGAATTCATTAACTAGTGACCTAATGATCTAAATTAATAATTCAAATTCAAATAATTAGTTAGTACACGAATTATGATAATTAATATCAACAAACCAATTAAATTAATACTTCTTATTTTGAACAATCAATTTAATTTATTAATTATTTTGTTTTAGATAATTTATTATCAGACGATTAATTATCAAAATTAATTTAATTAGTCACTTATCATTTGAAGTTTTAAAAAAATTTATTTTAATTAATTAATGAACTAATTATATGAATAAAACTGATTTATAATTCATAATAATTAATTTACAATTTAATTAATTTACAATAATCAAGTAAATTACATACAAATGAATAATGAATAATTATTTTAACTAATTATTTCCTTATAAAATAATAAGTTACATATTAATTAAAAACTAATTACTAAATATTCAATATTAATTATGAATTTTGGTAGAAAATATGAAGGTATAAATAGGCATATCCATACATACATCGAACTGAATTTGTAATATAATATACAAATTGCTTTTAATTTCACATCAAAATTAAATATATATAGTTCCAAATAATGGGCTAGTTAATGAATTTAAATAATTAATGATTTGGTAGTTATTGATGATTTAATAATTATTGTAAGTAATTGAACAATGCATTATGGAACATCCCCAATTTGGATAAATATTTATTTGATAAATATTTGATAAGTAATTAAATTTTTAGTTACTGTAAATTTAATTATATGAATTACACTTATTAACTGATATTTATAGTTAAATTATCAAAACAATCATTTTTTACAAAACATTGCATATGAATATCTATCCTTATTAAGTTATAAGTAGTTGTATTATAGTCATAACTTAGTTGAACAATAATATTTTAGTAATGGTGCATTGATGGATGTATTAATTTTATCAATGGGAATGATAGTTGAAAATTAGTTGTAAATGTATCTTATAATGGGTGGTGGAAATGTGAACACGTGAACACATAATTGTTGTTTCAATGGCACATTTACAATAGTTCTAAATAGTTACCACATACAACTACAATGCAACTTTTTAAAAAATCAAACATGGTTGATTACATATGTATATACAATATGTATAAGTTGTTATATAGAAGACCCAATTTTAACTCATTTGCAACTATGATACAACTAATTGATTTTTTAATGTGGTAATTTATTTATTAATATGCAATAGTTGTAATATTAAATGATAGTTGCACAATAGTTATATATGAGTTATTTTTGAATTTTAGTAATATGGTAGTGTGCTTTTGATGGACATAATTTTTCATGATGAAAATTGGGATTCAAATAATTATAACAAATTCAAATGCATGTCACTAATTGAGCAACACATTTTTGTCACAAACATTATGCGACTTCTAATGTGATTGTGTGACGCGTAATGTCATTTGCGACTACAGTTTCATGCCACTTGTCCAACTATGGACATTTTTAGTTGCAAGAGTCAAATAAAATTGAAATGCAATTACAAATGAAATTGTTAACTTCCAAATTTCTTCTAGTGTTCCATTATGATTTTAACATCTACTTCATTAAAACTAAACAAAAGACTTCAAAAAAGTTTAATGCAATGGAAATTCCTAATGGAATTTTTTTATGTTATAATTTCAAACTTTAGCATTCAAAATACATTGAGGGTTTAAGGATTTTTGCAATTAAATTTATGTTATCAAAGTTACAAAAGTTTTTAGGGTAATTACAAATAGATGAATTTTCAAGATGATGGTTAACTAGCTAGAATTGATTGAAGATTCAATCAAAAAGTCTAAACATGGACATAAACAAGTTGATTTTTAATTGCAACATAGTCCACTAGAATAAAAGGTGTCCTTGTAGGCCGAACAATTTCACTGGATTATGAGTGAATTCATTGGTTATAATGAACATGACCTAGTGGGGAAGCAATGAATTCATTGGTCTAGTGAACAAGGACTAATGAACTGCACCCACATTTTGTAGTAGTGGTCTTAATATAGTTGTAAGGTAATTGTACACATAGTTATCACAAACCTTCAACAAGTTAATCTATCACGATGTGATAATATTAATCAACGTGGATGATGCCAATGGCTATGGAAAATTTGGCCATCACATATATGTCACTATTTGTGGGGGTGATTATTTACCTCAAGTTTGTAAGTTGGAGTTAAAAGACTAATATGTGTATCTACAACAAACAACATCGATTATAAAATATGTAACTACATGGGATGAATCATTAATTTGAAAATGGTGAAGGTTTGCCTTTTGGGGCGTTATTGTTGGAAGGGTAGGATGGTTAATTTTGGAATAATTTGTGCAAGAGTTAACACAACACATGAAACCTTAAAAAGGGCATAATGGTTAGTTATGGAAAGATTGCGTACAAGAATTTTCACCCTATATAGATAGAGGGGTGTTTTGCTATGATGTGCCATGTAATAAGGTTTTTTGTTATTTAGTTGTTGGTTATGGACATCAATAGGTGTACATGCTAACATGGTAGTGTGATGTTGACATTGTCATCTTGTGCCACTTTCAATTCTTAAATTTTAATACATTTTTTAATACCCAAATCACCAAGAACATCTACATCACATTCCACAAAATATTATTCTAATTAAAACTTAACGGTGCCATGGAAAAAACATGTTGGTTTTTTTTGTCATAACCCCTACATTTCAAAAAGCTTGTCCCCACTAATTGGAGCTTATTGGTCTAACAATAATGTGTGAAGATCACTGTCACCAACACTATAACATTGTGCATGTTTGCTCATTCCTTTGGCCTCAATATTTTTTGTTTTTTTTCACGAAATCTTTATACATGTATATTTATATTTTAAAGTCTTTTTTATCATGTAGATTATTGCTAATTTTTTCTCTATTATTTTTTTATAAAAAAAATCCATTTTCTTGTTCCATAACTTTATGGTGATAAATGAATACAAGCATTTTTTGCATTTTTCTTGTTTATATATGTGTGTTTGAATCTTTTAAACATTTGTCACTACAACAAAAAAGGGGCATATTGCGATCCAAATATCCTTGCAAACAACAAAGAAATCAAATTTCGAAAACCCGCAGTTCCGAACACGAATTCGTCGCAAACTCTTAAGCCTTTGCGAAACCCACACCTTCGCACCCGTACAATCACAAGCTCTTCGCAACTCCCGAAACTAAACCCATCGCAACACGTTTCGGATTATAATGTCTTCTATACACGATTTGGGATTCACAGTACATCGAAAATAATTGAAAACAAATCCAACATCGCAAAGACTTAGCGAATTGACTAAAAAATCTACTGGTTTTCGATAAAACTTCTACTGGAAACACTTTGCGATGGTCACCACGGCGCTACACATTTG
>Ga0116226_10003725_pt1 | contig 13441 bp, 12 predicted proteins | sample S1TSphfallax_FD_89692 | JGI IMG/M metagenome (GOLD analysis project Ga0116226, IMG submission 89692) | Host-associated microbial communities from peat moss isolated from Minnesota, USA - S1T2_Fa - Sphagnum fallax MG | ecosystem: Host-associated > Plants > Peat moss > Unclassified | place: USA...
CTGTTTAGAACGGCGATAAAATCCCAAACTTTGTAAAGCTTGTGCCTGGTTAATTTGACTACCCAAGCTGCCCATTTTGTCGCCTGCTTGTTCATAATATTTTTGAGCTTGTTGCCAATTTTCGAGGGCAATTTCAGCTTTACCATTGTGTAATTGCAAATTTGCTTGGGTATTTAGTACCTGTGCCCAGAGAATTGCATCAGCAGAGGAAATAGAGGTTTGCAACAGTTTCAAACTTTGCTCAATAGATTGACTGGCTGCTTCCCATTGGTTAAGTTCCTGTTGTGCCAGTGAAAGGTAACTCCAGCTTAAGGCTTCGTTCAGGCGATCGCCTTGGGTATGATACTGTTGTGCTGTCGTTTGCCAAATCTTTACGGCTTCTGCAAAACGTCCTGAACGGTAGAGGTTTCGTCCCTGTTCTAGCCCTTGAGTGGATGCTGAAGCATTCAGAGTAGAGTTTGCGGATACTTGCACAGATGGTCTAGCAGGAGTAATAGTTACTGCCAAACACAAGATCAAAATACTCAAACTAATATATAGCCAGCGACGTTGTTTGATTAAGAAAATCATTAATAATTACTGATAGTTTCAAGGGGAATCACAGCACTTACTTAAATATTGCCCAACTGATCGTGCGATCTATCAATTACACCCAAGTCAATCAATTTTGGATTTTAGATTTTAGATTTTAGATTGACCCCAGCAATCAAGTCAGGGGCAAGTCATGTAATTTTAGATTTTGGATAATAGAATTATTCTCGCGTTTAAATCCCCGACAACTTTTACTAAGTCGGCGAGCTAGACACTATTATTTAATTAAATGGCAACTCAGATTTTGAAAACCTCTGCAACCTTTCTTCCATGCCAACGTTTCCCTGTAAGCCTCCTGTGTGTACCAGAAGTAAACGCTCGCCTTTACCAAAAAATCCCTGTTTTAGTAAATCCATCACTCCGTAAAACATTTTGGCGGTATATACGTAATCAAGGGGTATACCATGTTCTTCCCGGAACTGCTGGCTGAACATTAGCAGCTCATGGTTTACCTTTGCATAGCCGCCGAAGTGGTAATCACACATCAATTCCCAGCAAGCCGGAGAGCTAGATGGTGTAGGTAAATCAGAGTCCAGGTAATTTGTCAATAAACTTTCAATTTCTTGTGCAAGAAATGCCCCATTCTTGAGAACGGAAAAAGCGATCGCTCTTTGTCCTTGATGCAATGAAAGCACAATACCAGCCAGTGTGGTAGCTGTACCGCAGGCTACGCATATACGATCAAATGCGTAGGCGTAGCCAGCCGTAGGCATCGCATGACCAATGATCTCCGTACAGCCGCGCACACCATTTAAATTACTCCCACCTTCGGGAATGATAAAGACCTCACCAAAACGTTGTTGCAGATATTCCTCTAACGCTGCTGTGTTGCGCTGTCGATACATTTCACGGTTCAGGTATACAAGCTGCATACCCTGTTGGAGGGCGAAACTCAGCGTAGGATTCAGTGGTAGCCTCTCCTCTCCACGAATTATACCAATGGTACGAAAACCGAAAAGATTACCAGCCGCCGTAGTTGCATAGATGTGATTAGAATAAGCACCGCCAAAAGTGAGTAATGTCGTGAACTTTTTCTGCTTGGCTTCCAAAAGGTTGTACTTCAGCTTAAACCACTTGTTGCCGTTAACCCACGGGTGCATAAGATCGAGGCGCAGTACATACAGATCAACACCAGCGCGACGCGCGATTTCGCTATTGATTTGTTGTAAAGGAGGAGGAACAAAAGTTAGCGACATGGGTGAACATTGTAACTTAGTACAGCTTTGCGTAAAATCGTGGCGAATTGAGGCTGAAAATTTAAACGCAGAGGGACCATTGGTAAGCGCAGAGGTACGCCAAGAATTCGCTACGAATTAATGAAATGCTGTACTTAGTAAAGACGAACCACTGGCTTTTTCTGCCAGACCATCACCGGATTCTTCCAAAACAGTACCCATCCCCAAGCGCATTTTAAAAGTGTCGCGGCTGCGGTCGCGTTTAATCCTTTTTTTTAAATGAGTTTTTGATTTACAAGAAAGGCAGAGGGCAGGAGGCTCAGTTGGCAGAAGGGAATTCTGATTCCTGCCCACAGAAGAGACCGAAGGGAGTAAGGGTTGAAGTCCCACACCCAAAATCTCTGATTTGGTGTCTTGCAATCAGTGTAGGTCTGTTCGCGGAGCGTCTCGTTCGCGTTAGCGTCTCCGAAGGAGAAGAGAAGCCTACACTGATTGCAAACCTTCAGCATAGCTGCCCTCTGCCTCCTGCCTTCTTCACCCTGCCTACTCAGTTCAACCTATTTCCAATCGGGAGCCACGTCACCTGTTCCTTCTCCCCCAATCCCGATTCCAGTGTTAAATACTTCGGCATCAGTAAGATTTAGATCATTCATTGATGCTTGATAGACATTAGAATCGTTAATCGTAGCGCGAGTAAAATTTACTCCGTCAAGATTGGTTTGCTTCAAATTCACATTGCTTACATAAGCTGATGTTAGGTTAGCACCTGCCAAATTTGCACCCGTTAAATCAGCACCTTCGAGGTTAGCCCCTACAAGGTTGGCTCCTTGGAGCTTCGAGCCTCTCAAGTCAGCACCAATTAAATGAGCGCCACTGAGGTTAGCTCCCGATAAATTACACTGGATACATTCCCCAGTTGAAAGCAGCTTTTGTAAATCCTGCGGATTTTCGGCTCTAACCGAGCTAGCGAAAAATAGGGGAGTTGCTAAGACCATGGCCGCTAATAGCTGGAGTTTCATAAATTTTCCCCCTTAATAATCAAGTTGCGTCCGTTCTTGTCCCTCACAACTCTATTATCTCACTAAAATTCGTGAGGTCAATCTATCTATGTGCTAGTTAAGGTGGTTCTAATATGAGACAGCTATGATAGCAAAGTAAAAAATGCCATATATCCTGTTTTTGTCTGATTTTTACTCGATAAACCCTAAAAACGGCGAGTCTTAAATCTCTGTTAAATCTTTTTTAGGGCTTGCACTACTCGCCATAATTTGTCTAATCAACTAAGTATAAATACTTAGTTGATTGATGCTTTCGCTTAAGTCTTCAGAAATTCTCGCATATACTGATTCACCAATTCAGGCTGTTCTTGCTGCACCCAATGGCCACAATTGGGAATGTACTTGATTTGAAAGTCCAGGACATAGGCTGCGGTGTCGTAGGTTAATTCTTTGCCAAGTGCAGTGTCATTTTCTCCCCAAATCATCAGTGTTGGCACTTCCAGAACTCCCCAACTTGGATTTAGCATTTTCTGTTGAAAAATATTGCGGTAGTAGTTCAACATTGCGGTGAGGGCACCGCGTTTTGCAGCAGCATCTTTATAAGCTTCAATATCTGCTTTGGTGAAAGCACTCTTGTTAAATGCTGTACCTTTAAAAACCGTTTCAATTGCTTGGTAATCTGAAGATTGTAAAAATAATTCTGGTATCCACGGTATTTGAAAAAGGAAGATGTAGTAACTACGCTGCAACTGTTGGATAGTGCGTAATCCTTGGGAAAATTTGGTGGGATGAGGCAGGTTAAGAATAATTAATCGCTCTATCATTTCCGGGTGAGCATAGGCAAAATTCCAAGCGATCGCACCTCCCCAATCATGCCCAACTAATACACATTTTTGGTATCCTAATGCTTTAATTACCCCTTCAACATCTTTGATAAATTCATCCATTACATAAGCTGATTGCTCTGTTGGTTTATCACTATCGTTGTAGCCACGCAAATCAAGGGCGACTACTTTAAAATCTTGGGCAAATTCTGGTATTTGATGCCGCCAAGAGTACCAAAACTCAGGAAACCCATGTAACATCAACATTAAGGGGCCTTCCCCTTGGGTAATGTAATGTAGTTTTACCCCATTGGTAGTTATATATTCGTGTTTCCAATTCGGTTCGATTACAGGCATATATTGTGTTTTTTGCGGGTGATATTTATCATGTGTAATATTCTTGATTAAAACATCTATTAAGAGATAGTTTTAAGATGTCAATTATCCTTTAGATAGATATTGGTAGTAATTTAGTAGAGTTTCATCCAAGTCAAGGCAATATCAATAATATGATTATTTGAGACACAAATAAAATGAGTCCAATAGAAACGGGTGGGATCTGGCTAACTACTACTGATAGTAAAGTTCTCAATTCAAAGCAACGCATTGCCGAGGCGATGGATTTTCTTGCCGAGACGGGATTTAATGTGGTATTTCCCGTTGTTTGGAATCAGGCAGTAACCCTGTATCCCAGTCAAACAATGCAGCAGACTTTTGGCGTTGAAATTGACCCTCTGTGTGTAGGTCGTGACCCTTTAGAAGAAGTGGTGGTTGAGGCGCGGCGAGTTGGGTTGAAAGTCATTCCTTGGTTTGAATACGGTTTTGCCAGTTCTTACAATTTGAATGGTGGTGTACTTTTACAGAAGAAACCGGAATGGGCGGCGCGTGATTTTAACGGCAACTATCCTAATTTGCTAGTAGCGATCGCACCTAATATCTATGATTGGGGATTCCAGGAATATCTGCAAGACTCACCCACCTGCTTGAAACGGGGAATAGTCGATATGATTCAGCCGCAGATTTATCGCCGTGACTTTAGGAGTTATCAGGCGATCGCTGATAAACTGGTAAACCAGCAGTTCACTGATGCGACGTTGCCCAAGTTAGCACCGGGAATATTGATGAAGCTTGGCTCTTACTGTATTAGTCCAGAATATCTGGTGCAGGCAATTGAATACAATCGCCAACTTGGTATTCAAGGAGAGGTATTCTTTTTTTACGAAGGTTTGCGCCAAAATAATAATACCCTAGCTCAAGTCTTACGAAATGGCCCCTATGCTAAATTTGCATCATTTCCCACTTTGTCAGATTTGAGTGGGGGTAGTGTGGGTAACAAGAGGTCATCTTCTATTTGGCAAAAGTTGTTAAAAAAGATTTTTTAAGGAAAAATGCGCGTGGAATCTCAATTATCGGTAAAAGGGGTAATTAAAACTTTAAAAGAAGATTTACCAACACTTTTTGAAAAAGATATTTCATATCATATTTATACACAGGATATCTATTTTAAAGACCCGGTAAATACATTCAAATACAAATTTAACTATCGCATTATATTTTGGACTTTGCGATTTCATGCTCGGCTATTTTTTAGCGAAATTTACTTTGATGTCCATGAAGTATCTCAGTCAGCCGAAGATACTATTTTAGCAAAATGGACAGTGCGAGGAGTGTTGCGTGTTCCCTGGAAAGCTGGGTTGCTTTTTAATGGTTATTCAACTTATAAACTCAATCAAGATAATTTGATATACGAGCATATTGACACCTGGGATAGAAAGCCAGGGGAGATTTTACAACAGTTTTGGCAAAGGGGAGGCAAGAGCTAATTTAGATACATAGTGCAAACTCAATTAAGAGTATTTGATAATAAGCAAAAATATGCTATAATCCATTAATACAATCTAAAATTGATTAACAAGTCAAGCAGTATAAATAAATGCCATAAATAATAACACAAATAAAATACTCCCTAATTATTCCAGATAGAAACAACAAGCTATAAGCTTGAAACTCTGTCCAGATACGTAATTCGGCAAGAATAAATTCAAATATTTTAAGCAATGTAAAATTGATATTGGCTCGTAGTAAGCGCTTCTAGCAATAATTTTAGTGAAAAAGCCACTTACCACCAACCTTTAATTGTTTATGTACACTAAGTTATTTTAGAGGCAATTACAGTCAATACTAGGCATACTGAAAAGAGCAAGAAAACTTTAAACCACTCCCTACCAAATCGGCGTGAAGGTGATTAAGCAACAATGAGACGTAAACCTACTGGTAGATCGACTACTACTTCTAAACCCTCTATTTTCCAATCCCCTATGTTTAACCTCTTCACCATTGCGATTATGGGAGGGGTGTTGATTTTGGGAATTGGGATTGGCATTGCTTTTAGTTCTACAACCACGTTAGCCCCATCGAATGTAGCTTCTCGTGAATTCATTGATCTCAAAGCACCAAACCCTGAAATTTGTGTGCAGTATGGAGCTAGCGCTATGGTGATGGACGCTAGATTATTCGTTACTCTCAACCCCTTCAATGTCTATGTTGCCCAGCCGAGTATGCGTCCTGGATGTGTAATTCGACAAAATGACTGGGCAATTTTAGAGCAACGTAAGCTGGTGACATCCGAGCAGGTAAATGAGTGCAAAAATCGCCTGAACACTTTTGGCTTTACAGGTAACTTAGACAGTGAGAAACCTGATATTAGATGTATATATCAGAACGAAGCTGCTCAAAACTTCTTTACGGCTCAACCAGGAGCAGTTGGAACACCTCAGCAAACGGACAGATTTTAGATTTGGGCATGGGGCATGGGGCATGGGGCATTGGAGAAATTTTTTCCTTGTCCTCGCTTTTCTCCCCAGTTCCCAGCGATCGCATCTGCCAAATCAGATCATGTGTATTCATCACGGATAATAGTTAAACCTAAAGCTTTGTAGGCACTCAGCATATTATTAGATACTGTAGATGCTGTTACAAGGTAAGTCAGGGCGCGAATGGACTCCACTAGATAAGGAGCAGCCGTGTCCAATTTTTCTGCTGTCACTAATCCTACTACCTCAGCCGAGCCAGCAATCATGGCTCGTTTGACGTGGGCTTCGTCTAGGTTAGGTACACTAATCCCAATCTCTGGATGCAAACTGCAAACCCCCAACATACACAAATCTGCACGAATCATCCGTAATGTCTCAATCGTGACAGTACCCACGTTCACCAAGGCTTTTTTGTAGAGTTGTCCACCTAACATCACAACCTCTATATGGGGATGTTCTGCTAAAGCAACGGCGATTGGCGGACTATTTGTGATCACTGTCGCTTGCAAATCGAGGGGCAAATGACGTGTTACCTGGAGAGTTGTTGTACCTCCATCTAAAATCACCACCTGTCCTGTACAAACTAATTTTGCTGCTGTCCGAGCGATCGCTTCCTTTTCTTTTGGCGCTTGCTTTTGGCGATCGGCATAACTAGCGGTAGCTGGAGATTTAAGGAGCGCTCCCCCATGAACGCGTTGCAATAGTCCAGTTTCTGCCAGTTCTCGCAAGTCCCGCCGAATCGTATCCTCAGAAACCTTCAGAACAGCACTAAGTTCTGTTGAAAGCACCTTTTTATCACGACGAAGAATTTCCAAGATGAATTGTCGTCGTTCAGCAGTGAGCATAATTAATTTTCCTGAAATTGCGTTTTTGAACTTGAAATTGCACGTTTGTGAGTTTATACTTATTGGTATCCAGGTCTTTGTACGGGAATCCGTAACTTCAATTGAATTCAAGCACATTCACGTATAGTTAAATGTATTGATTTTGGCATTTCATGAAACCAGATGGTTTCTGCCGAGTGGTTGGCTTTAGCTTGAGAAATGCTTGGATAATTGTTGCCCAATCTGGGTTTGAACAACTTTTTTGTAGTGTGTTCATGTGTCCCGTCTGTTCAAATAGCTTTTTATTCAGTAAATAAACCATGACTATTATTGATACCCAATTTCCAATTGCTCTTGGTGCTTACAAACCTTTAGCGCTCAATCCAGCAAATTCAAGCCTCACACCTGAACAGCGAGAGACTCTAAAAGCAAATATTCAACTCTGCCGGGATGCGATCGTCTTTTTTACAGCAACTGGCGCTGCTAGCGGAGTGGGTGGTCATACTGGTGGGCCATACGATACAGTGCCAGAGGTGATGATCCTCGATGCCTTCTTTCGGGGGGCATCGGAGCAATTTGTGCCAATTTTCTTTGATGAGGCAGGACATCGAGTTGCCACCCAATATCTGATGGCAACGTTGCATGGTGATTTACCTGCCGAGCAACTTTTACGTTATCGCCAAGCAAATTCACATTTGCCAGGACACCCCGAACTAGGACTAACTCCTGGTGTGAAATTTAGTTCAGGCCGCCTGGGGCATATTTGGCCTTATATCAACGGTGTGGCAATGGCAAATCCAGGCAAGGTTGTTTTCTGTCTGGGTTCTGATGGCTCACAGCAAGAAGGCAATGATGCTGAAGCTGCTCGCTTGGCTGTGGCTCAACATCTCAACGTCAAGCTGATCGTTGATGATAATGATGTAACGATCGCTGGACATCCTTCTAAATATTTACCTGGTTTCAGCGTCGCCAAAACCTTAGAAGGTCACGGCTTGAAAGTACTTCAGGGAGACGGGGAAGACTTAGACGATTTATACCATCGCATGAGCGAAGCCGTGAATACTCCCGGAGCGATCGCTCTCATTAATAAACGCCCCATGTGTCCTGGTATTGAAGGTTTAGAAGGCTCCACTCATGGTCATGATGTAATTTCTGTAGATTTAGCAATTAAATATCTAGAATCTCGTGGACAAACTGCGGCGATCGAATACCTGAAGAGTATTAAGAAACCCAAGCAAACATATACATTTCTGGGTTCTAGTGACAAATGGGGCGCTAACCGCAATGTCTTTGGTGAAGCCGTGGTAGCTGTCCTCAGTCGCATCAGTGAGGTAGAACGTAAAGAAAAAGTCAAGGTCATCGATAGCGATCTAGAAGGTTCCTGCGGGTTGAAGAAAATTCACGATACATACCCGGAAATATTTATTTCCTCCGGCATTATGGAACGGGGTAACTTCTCTGCTGCTGCTGGATTCGGGATGGAAAAGGGCAAGCAAGGTATTTTTGCGACTTTCAGCGCCTTCTTAGAAATGTGTATCTCAGAAATCACGATGGCACGGCTGAACTATTCTAATGTCCTGTGCCACTTTTCCCATGCGGGTATAGATGACATGGCAGATAACACCTGCCATTTTGGTTTGAACAATATGTTTGCCGACAATGGCTTGGATGATGGCTACGAAACACAGTTGTACTTCCCGGCAGATGTTAATCAAATGACAGCTTGTGTAGAAACTGTGTTCTTTGAGCCTGGACTGCGGTTTATTTTTTCCACCCGTTCCAAGGTTCCCAATATTCAGGACAGCAACGGCAATGACTTATTTGGAACTGGCTACAAATTTGTTCCCGGTAAAGATGAGGTTGTCCGAGAGGGAACACAAGGCTATATCATCAGTTTTGGTGATGCTCTCTATCGTGCCGTTGATGCTGTAGAGCGTCTGAAGCAAGAAGGGTTAGACGTTGGTTTAATTAACAAACCAACTTTAAACATCATTGATGAAGAAATGATGACCAAAATTGGTAACGCTCCTTTTGTCCTTGTCGTAGAAGCCTTCAACCGTCGGACAGGCTTAGGCAGCCGTTTCGGTTCTTGGCTGCTAGAGCGGGGTTTGACTCCCAAATATGCCCATCTTGGAACTCATAAAGAAGGTTGCGGTGGTTTGTGGGAACAGTACCCATATCAAGGTATCGATCCAGTGAGCATTATCAACAAGGTGAAGGAGTTAGTTGGAGTAGGGTAGGGAGTAGGGGGAGTAGGGGGAGTGGGGGAGCAGGGGGAGCAGGGGGAGCAGGGGGCGGAGGGGCCAAAGAAGAATAACAATGCCCCATGCCCAATGCCCAATGCCCTATTTAAATTGGGTTTTGGGTAAAGGTTGACCAAACTCAATGACAGGGGGATTGGGAACATTAGGGATTGTTGGAACGGGAAATACCGACGTACCAGAAGGAGGAACGTTATTCAAGTTACCGGATTGATTTGGGAAAGAAGCAGGGGGAAGAATCAAAGCAGGTTGTTGAGAGGATGTATTCGGAGCTAGGGGAGGTACAGTGACAATAGGCTGTCCTGAGTTAGTAGTAATTGTTGAGGGCAGTTCATTTGATATAGGCGGAACGGTGAGTAAGGGAGCTTGTAAATTAGTAGTAGTTACGGGTAGGTTACTAGGCGGCTGTGAGTACTTATACGGTGTTTGAGATTGTTTCTTGAGTGAAGGTGGGTAGTTTCCTGGTTTTACGGCAGTAGTTTTACCAGAAATAACCGGACGTAATACCCAGCGAGTAGAGTTTTTTCGGGAAACGGGTTGCAGTCGTACCTGTTTGGGATTTAAAAGAATCCCTGGTGCTAAATCTAAGACAATGCGTGTGTCATTTGCGTTCAACTGAGAAACGCGAATACTTTTGATTGCTCCAGAATAATTTTGTTGCGTGGAAACTTTGCCCAACTTGGTATTCGGTAAATCTACGACAAGCCGAGAGGGTTGGGCTAAGTAGAAATAATGAGGGGTTGTAGCTGCTGAGAGGGTGATTTCAAGTTGCTGTGTTTTTGGGGAAAAACTCCAGTTATCTAGCTTTGCTCCTGGTGTCGCAGCAGTAGTGCAAGTTTCGAGGGCGATCGCTGCACAAAAGCCTAGTAGACTGATGTTAAATAGCTGCTTGCGCCATTGGCAAAATTGTCTAGTCTTTAGTCCCTGATTCATTCTTTTTATCTCCTCCATAAAACCCATATAATGCGCTTACCGAACAAAGAAAAAGTTAAAAGTTAAAAGGCAAAACAAAGAAAATGGTTTTACGCCGAGAATTTATTTATGGAACAGCGAGTCCGCGAGCGTCTTGATTCTGACCGGAGCAACGGAAACGTCTCCGGCTTTGCTCCTGTTAGCGGATAGCTATGGTTTAGCCCATTCAGAATAGCTGAATTCTTCTTCAAAACTTCTGAGATTTTTCCTCAGCTTTTTCGGGTACAGCAGTAAATTTCAGGGTTTGTGGGATGCCATTTATGGTTAATTGACCTGTCATATTACCTTTATCTACAAGCTGCATTTGAATTGTGACTGAGTTCAGAGGATCATTTTGGGGGCGAGGAATATTACAAAGGATTGATCTACCAACTTTTCCAGATAAATTTAAGTGTCGATTTTTGAAGATGCCTGCCAGAGAGTGCTTTTCGTCAGTATCGGCTTTAGCATTTGCCGGTAATACAGAGGCATTTAAGTAAATACCCGACTGCTGAATGTTTAATGTTAGGGTATCCGATTTTTCACACTTCGGCAAATTCTCTGACAGGGTTAGACGATAACGGCTGTTAAGAGGGGGAGGAGCCTTGAGATTGTTTTCCCCATAAACGCTGACAAATCTAAACAACAGTAGCACTGAAACTATTGTTACTCCGTAAAAAGCTAAAGATTTGAAGTTGAAATGATTCATAATCTCAACTCCTCAATGTTGGCTCTTGACTACTAATCTCAGGAAGCATGGAGGCTAGATGAGCGGTAACTTGACTGTAGCGACGGGTAATCAGCAGGGAAGAACGACATTGCATAGCTAGTTGATCTGTATATCTTCCCAAGGTTTGGCGCTCGATACCCCAAGGGCGGCTGGTGCCAGCAATCGTGAGGTCAACACTTTCTGAGGCTTGAATTACGGCTTGGACTGGTTCTGGGGCTTCGATAATTTTGATTTCAATGCGATCGCGTACACTGGTGGGCAATTGCTCCATCATTGTGTTCAGTTCATAACTCAATTCTTCCTTAGTATGATTTGCTACTATCTGTAATATCTGCAACATACAAGTCTCACGATTGATTAGCAGTCTCAGAGCTAGTATTAGTGCTAAATCATCATGGATATTTCCAGAATAAGGTACCAATAAACTTTCTAATTGCTCTTTGCCTTTATCTACAAACACTGCTACATCCACTGGGGCAGTGGTAAGCATTTGTCCGACTCGTCCACCGAAACGATTACTACTAAAAGCTGGGCGATGCCAGCCTACAAGAATTAAATTAACTTGTTCTAATGTGGCAATTTGTGCTGTTTCACGGGCAACATTGCTGGATATGCGAACGATAGGATGCACACAAGAACGAGTTTCTGGCGGTTCGAGAGTATTAATCAATTCTTCTAGCTGCTGGCGGCGTTGGGCGATTAATCGGTCTGCTTCAACTGGGGTACTTTCAAAGGCATAGTCTTCTTCAAATTCAATCAGACTAAGGGGGTTAACAATGGCAGGATATCGGTAATTGAGAGCGATACCGACGGCAGGCTGTGCCAAGGTTACTGCCAACTGTACTAAACCTTTTTGCGTACTTGGATTAGCCACTGGCACCAAAATTCGGAAAGGATGAGGGTAAGTTTCACGTCCAGCAGAGGTGTTTATATCTGTTTCTGCTTCCGACTCCGGTTCCACGACATCTAACCTGATTAGCTTCTTCGGATATGTCCATTCCAGCAGTGGCGAGGTCATGAATGTAGTTACCAATGCCATAATTACCAGCATGGTAAATATTAAGGGAGATATTACCCCTAACTCTAGACCAATATTTAGCACTATAAGTTCAGTCAAGCCGCGAGTATTCATTAACCAACCCAGAGCCGAGGCTTCCCGTTTATTAATGCCACTCACACGAGCCGCTACATAAGTACCAACATATTTGCCTGCGATCGCCACTCCTAAAATCAACGCACATAAAAGCCACAATTCGGGACGATTGAGCAAACCAATCTGCGTCTTTAAACCACTGTAGGCAAAAAATATTGGCAGCAAGAATATCAGGACAAAATCTTCGGTTTTTACTGCCAATTCCCGCACTAAATCTTCATTTTTGGGCATGGCTGCTCCCAGTAAGAATGCCCCAAAAATTAAGTGAATACCAATTAGTTCGGTGATCAGTGCCGATGCAACCACACCCATATAAATCCCAGCTAGCAGCAATTGGCTGAGTCGTCCCGCCCGGAGATAGTGTTTGGCAAGGCGTTGCAGGAACCAACGTCCCGCCGTCAACATCAAACCGATGTAGACTATGCTGGCGATAATTGTAGGTATAGCACCAGCAAAGTCACCAGTTCTAGCTACTGCGATCGCTACTGCTAACAGACACCAGGCTGTTACATCATCTACGGCTGCACAAGTTAACGCCAGCGTTCCTAAACGTGTTCCTTGTAAATTGTTTTCAGTAATGATTCGCGCCAACACCGGGAAGGCAGTAATCGACATCGCCGCGCCTAAAAACAAAGCGAAGGTGGTGAAAGATACACTTGCATTAGAAACTAGGGGATAAAGAATCACCGCTAGCAATGTTCCTAATGAAAACGGTACTAAAATGCTGATATGAGAAGTTAAAATAGCTACTTCTAATTGTCCGCTAAGATATTTGGGATTTAGTTCTAGCCCAATCAGAAACATGAAAAATATTAGTCCCACCTGAGACAAAACATTTAGAAAAGGAATAGTTTCTGGTGGAAACAAGGTAACTGCTACATCGGGAGCAACTAAACCAAATAACGATGGGCCGAGCATAATGCCGGCGACAATTTCACCAATTACCAGAGGTTGCTTAATGGAACGGAATCCTAGCCCTACTAGCCGTGAAAGTCCAATAATAATCAGTACTTCAACCAGAACGAGAATAACTATGTGCATGGTTTCCTCACAACTAACTATCTGGTTTCTCTAAGATGATTCTTTAAATGACCCGAAAATGTCAAGCTTGTTAGATACAC
>Ga0116226_10003726_pt1 | contig 13441 bp, 14 predicted proteins | sample S1TSphfallax_FD_89692 | JGI IMG/M metagenome (GOLD analysis project Ga0116226, IMG submission 89692) | Host-associated microbial communities from peat moss isolated from Minnesota, USA - S1T2_Fa - Sphagnum fallax MG | ecosystem: Host-associated > Plants > Peat moss > Unclassified | place: USA...
ACATTCATGAGATTCTTTATATTGTGATGTTCATGGTAACAAAAACAATGTTTTGGATTCCAATTATTCCATGTTGTTAAGTCGACCATGGTTGCATAATGCATGTGTTTATCATGATTGGGGCAACAACCTAATTGCAATTGAGGCAACGACACAGTGCAAACCACCACTATAACCAAAGATTTGGATAACAATATTAAACGTCTTGAGGATTTGTTGTGTTACAATCTAATGGAAGGAGTCACAAATGTAGAAGAAGAAAGATTCTTTGCAGCATAATTGAATTTGTTTACACTAAAAACCATCACACTATTAAAACCAAAAACTTTCAATGCTGCAATTTTCGATGCAGACGTCAGTATCAAGGATGTTACATTCAACTTTCCACACTTTGAGAGATAGATTTCGGTAGATACTACACTTGCACGCATCAGAGTCCAAGAGTTGGACATTACATGCTAGACATTACCTAAGGATCACTAGGTAAGACTTCTCAATTTGGGAATTATCAAGAATCCTTAAACAGTTATGCTAAATGCAACATTGGATGAACTAGTTGCCACCAATACCAATAATTTGTTTTGGGAATATAAGGACATTTTTGCATGGAATTATATTGATTTGAAGGGAATTCCACAACAAATTGCTTAGCATCACATTGAATTCGACACCACTATCCCACTTGCTCATCAAGTCAAGTACTGAATGAACACAAATTATGTTGTAGTAATTAAGTAAGTTTTGGACAAGCTTTTAAGTGTATGTTTCATTGCCCTAGTGGAAGAAACTAGTTGGCTATTGTCAATTGTTGTTGTACTAAAAAATAACAAAAAGATCAAGATTTGCGTGGACTTTCGATGACTCAATGTTACTACTAAGAAAAATCCATATCCTTTGCCTTTTACTGAAGAGGTGTTGGACAAAATGGTGGGTCATGAGGTCTATTTGTTTTTGGATGGATTTTTCGGTTATCACTAAATCATAATCGCCTTTGAAGACATGTACAAAAGTGCATTCATCATTGATTAGGTAACTTTTGTTTGGGTAATCATGCCATTTGGACCCAAGATTGCTCCACCAACTTACCAATGAATAGTGAATACAACTTTTAAAAACTATCTTGGAGTGTTCATGAAACTATTCTTGGATGACTTTAGCGTGTTCAATGACCTAAACACCCATTTAACAAAGCTACAACTATGTTCTGGTAAATGCAAAAAATTCGGTATAAACTTGAACCCCAAAAAATGCATGTTCCTCATGCATTCAAACATTATTCTAGGATATGCAATATCCAAGGAAGGCAAGCTACTACATCTGAAGAAAATTTTGGCTATTGTTCACATGCCTACATTGAAAACACCTAAGGACATCCATGTTTTCAATGGCATAACACAATATTACCGGTGTTTCATCAAAGATTTTGTTGTCATTATGGTTCCCATTACCAAACTACTACAAAGACATAAGCTTTCAAGTGGACAACAGAATGCCAACAAGCTTGGGAAGAAATCAAGTAGTGCTATGTGGATGCACCAATCTTGATTTCACTTCATTGGGACCTCGAGTTTCATGTTCATACAAACACTTCTAATCTAGCAATTGGGGCTATTGAAAAATGCGACCAACCAATTGCCTATGCATCACAATTACTCAACAATGTTGAATAGAACTATATGATGATTAAAGGGGAAGCACTTGTAATGGTGTATGTTCTTCACAAATTCTATCATTATTTGTGGACAACAAATGTATTTTCTATGTGGACCATATGACATTAATATACTTAGTTTGAAAACCTTAGGTTTTAGGAATAATAACAAAGTGGCTACTTCTCTTCTTGGAATATGATTTTTTGATAATTTATAAACCAAAGACATCTCATTATGCAATAGATGCATTATCCCAAATGCCAAATCTCATAGAAGAAAATGGAGACCAAACCAAACAATGAACGCTACACTTTTCCTTTTACAACTAGTGTGGTCATAGGAAATTTTCGAATACCTTGTTATTAGAATTTCTTTGATTCACTATAACCAAGAGTAAAATAAAAAGCTAGCCTTGAGGGTAGGTGCAAGCTATGGTGGCTCAAAAATGACAATAATCCCAATCCCAAACGTCCATATAAATGGAAATTTTAACATTTGAATGGCAAGAAACATTAAAAACCAATGTTGAAGGGGCCATATGTGTTGATTAATCAATTAATAAAGTCCATATGAAAGGCTGCCCATTTTTAAATATATATTTTTTACATGTTGAGAGGGAAAAAATCTCAATCTAACAAAAAATGACCAAGATTGGAACTTTTCAAAATAAGCCCCAAATCTAGTCATTCAAAAGTCCATAATTATTTGTTGATTAAATTTTTTTTGTAATTTTTTTCCCATCATGTATCATATATTGAGTCCTTATAAAAATATTGAGATGAAATCATAACAAAAAATGCATTTGAATGTTAATGCAAAACCTAAATCATATTCCATATGTCCATATGTCCATTTAAAAAGTCCATTACTATATGGTTGGTGTGTGTTTATTGAATTTCACCCCTTAATAAATATTCTTATTCAAGTTAACAATCATAATCCATATAGAATTTTGTCAAATTGATGATTTTGCAATGATTTTGCAATGACATTTGAAAATAGTACACTCTGCAAAAAGTCCAGAAGGATGCAAAAAGTGAGCCACCATAGCTTGCATTTACCCTTGAGAACTTTATTTTTTTCTTTAGTACATGGAGAATTATACCGTCAAGGTCAAAACCAAATTTTGAGGCATTACCTTGAGGACCCGAAAATACCCATAGTGCTATGAGAAATGCATGACGGAGTTAATGGTGGACATTTCTCATCTGAAATCACAATTTGTAAGATTTTGGATGTGAAATATTGGTGGCCCACAATACACAAGGATGCTCTCCAATATTGCCAAGCTTGTGATAACCGTCATCAAATGAAAAATCTAATGCAAAATAGCGTATCAAAACTAGTAATTTCATTGCTAGTAGAACCTTTCATGAAGTGGGGATTGGATTTTGTTGGCCCAATCAAACCCATAAATAGGTATATGAAAAACAAGTACATTCTGGTAGCATTGATTACGCCACCGAATGGGTGGAAGCAAAAGCATTGCGCACCAATATAATGGTTGTGACAACAAAATTCATCTATGAATTTATTATCACAAGGTTTGGTTGTTTATTTACTTCAAAAAGTGATCAGGGCACTCACTTTATCAACAAAATCACAAAATTAATTTTTTTTTATGGAGGATATAGTTTTTTGGTTTCCAAAGGGCAAAAAAATCACATTGGAAAGTTCAAAAATATGATCACGACTTGTATAAAATACAATATTTTATTATTCGTCAACATTGACAAGTTTGAACCAAATCCAATTTTGGTGAACATTAACAAGTTCAAACCCTACTGATATTTGGGAAAAGCTCTTAGAACACTAGAAGCCACCATCAAAGGGGGAGGAGAACACAAGGAGGACTCATAAGAAGATTTTTAGGATGGTTTTACCAAAAATTAAATTACATTAAAAACCATAATCAACCAAAAAAAATTGGTTGTTGGCATCACAAACCTGAAATATGAAATTACCAAATTATAAACAATTTTCAATCCATTGAATTTTGGTAGAAACCAACCAAAAAGTTGGAATTCCACCAAAAAACACCTTTTCGACAACATAGTTGGAAATTTTGGTTTAATGACAAATTCCAACTTGGAATCAATTAAGAATAACTTTGGTCTGGAATATTTGACAAAAGGTTCCATTTGAGGATCAGTTGAAGTAGATTTTGAGTTTTTTGGCTTGGAATTAGTACGGACCAATTTCAACATGGAATCCACAAAGGAAGATTCCATCACACAATCACTAGTGTGAGATTCTATAGAGTACATTAGGGTAATCATGATAAGGTGTGTTTTCATCCAAACCAACGAAACGATGCCTAAAGGACAAGAAGAGTTCATTCATATTTACAAAATAATTTTTGCAATTAGTGTCGAGTTTAAGCACCCGAACTTTGGTATCAAAGGAGGCACTATTCATTAAATTCTCCCTCATTCTTTTCAATATTGTTATGTTGTAAAAATTTGTATTGATTTTTTGGTGGTGAAAATGAAAGGAAACATCATCAAGGAAATGGCAAAGAAAATGAAGAAGAGGGAGAGTATAAAATCATAATTAGGTGGTAGTTAGCCTGCACTGAAAAAAGATCATGAGGGAAATAAAAAATGGTAATGATTTTTTCAATAAAGGAAAGATCATTTTTTCGAAAATGGACAAGTTTTAGTAATGGATTGCTGGAAGGGATGTTCAGTGGGCCAACCACATTGGAATTTTCGGTTTGTTCAATGTTCAATTGAACCCAATTTGGTTGCTAATGAAGGAGTTTTTACAAGCCATCACTCATTTCAATCCAAAAATCATCAAATTAGTTGTGTAGGGAGTTTTGGTTTTCATAATAGAAAAGACGATAGTTGAAATGTTGAACCTACTGGAAACAAGTATCACAAAATTACCAACCAAGCCAACCAAGGAGAAGGATAAGGAAAGAGAAAGGGAGAGGGAGGTAGCCATTTATTAAAAAATTGTTTCACCAGAAGCATTTGTCGTTTGAAAAGGATGGAAGGTTTCCCTTCTCAGGGGAATGTATGTAGCCAAATTATTAACAATAATCCATGTAATTTCATTGAAGGGCAGCTAGCTTCCTTATGTAGCTAAAATTTGATGAGCTTCATAGTCATAATCTTGGCCAAATAGGGGATTAAAGTAAGTTGGGCTACCATGGTTTTCAACAACCTTTAGAATAGGTTGTGGGATTTTTTTGCATCGACAAAACCCGAAGTGAATAAGGACACCATTAAATTCAACACTACCCAAGTTGTTGGCCTCTTGTTCCATAATTGGTTTCTAGTAGACCTGACCTTCATTATACTAGATTTAGAAGAGGAATATGAAGGTGTTGTTAAATCACACTAAAAGCTCCAGTTACAGGGGTAATAAAATTTCAAGAGCGTGTTTTTGATGCACACCCATTGATCTCAATGAAGAGATGGAAGATGTCAAATAAATCAATGGGACGAATACCCAATTGAAAACCTCAAAACAATTGAAATTTTTGCACACTTTTTTATTGATGTTGCGATCTTGGAACTTGGGGTGGCTTTGTCCCCATAATCTAATATTGTCATTGAAGAAGCGCACTCCAATTGACCAATGATTGGAAGTGGCAAGTCCATGTAAGAAGGGTACAACGCAAAGTCAAAGTCCAATTCGACCTAAACAACTTTCTAGTGCAAGACTTCAATTAGAACCACATCCAATGCTTGTAGGTATCGAAACTCCTGCAAATCTTTGTAGTCAGTTACACTAACACCTAGAGGGAAATGCAACTCCGGTAGGAGATATACCCAAATTGGATATTCCATCGAAATGCTTTTCTAGTGGAACTATATTACATAGTTCAATAGAGGTAGTTGAAAACTGCCACCCCTTTGATACATCATTTTTGGTATGGGGTGGACTTTTTCTTCCACCTATTGAAATCAAAAAATGTAATGGTTCTTTTAATTGTATTTTAACTGAAGTCGTTGGAGGACCATCTATTTTATTCAAAAAACTTTGCCTAAATGGTGGGTAACACTTTGAAAGCTTTTCGGTTGACTATAGTTCAAAAACTCGTTGCATAAAAGGTGATGTAGAAAAGCTTGCAAGAGACAGCTGATTTGAAAGGCCAATTCTAGCACATGTAAATTGCCAATTGACATGACTATTTTATTATCCAACATCTATAGACCAAGCTGCAATATTTGGAAGGCATGAAAAAAAGGTTCAAGAGTTGGAAACTAAAAATTCCAACTACCAGAATGAGTTACCAGATCTCCACAAGCGATTTATTGAAATCAATAAGATGTTGGGCTCCATCAATTCATAATGGGCTATGTTCAAAGAAATTCTTGAATAGGAGCAAACCAACCGAAAGGTCATCAAACATTCCTTGAGCTTAACTAAAAAGTTGTCCACATCAACAAAGGGGTTAAGGTAGAGCAATTGGAGAGCTAGAATGATGTGCTTGTTGAAAAGGTGCAGAAGCAACAATTGGAGTTATAGTAGTTAACCAAAAAAATCCAATTGCTACAATGTGATTTGGAGGAGGTGAGGCAAAATCTAAGTGTTATCCAAGAGGAGTTTGAGTCCTTAGAGAAGGAAACGAGGATTAAGGTAGAAGGCAAAGCTTGCAGATCTCCACCACAATTGGATTGAGGAATTTGACAACTTCAAAATGGAATATGCCTTCATGAAGGTAGAACTCCAAGTCAAGCAATGGGAGCTTCACAAGGAGCAAGTTGGAGAGATTATTCGGGAGGCATTTGAATCTTATCGAAAAGATGAGGATTTGTACCAACTATGTTTGGAATCCTACTGGAAGGTAATGCCTCATTTGGTGATGCCCCTTTTCAATTTCAACAAAGTGTAAGCCCACTTTGGATCTGCATCCAAATTTGGTACACAAGAGTGAGGAGCATAGTGAAGGCGGGAAAATGGTGGAGGATTCGGTGGTCACACTAGAATCGCAACCTACTAGCATTGAAGTGATTTTTAATACTATAATTATTTCTGAGGTTGTAGAGGTTTCCAGCAGAGCAAAAGGTTTTGTACTCATTCAAACCTTTGCCCCTACATAAATTAATGTGCATTTTAATGGCGCAATTGATATTGCATTTTTTGGTACAATAGTCAAGGACGAGCATACAATTCTAGTGGTTGGAATCAGTATGGAGGTTGAGAGTTTGATTTCAGTACAATTGAAATCCATTGTCATCCTTGTTGCCATTACATTAAATCCTTACTCCGCATCGAAAGATGTAGGGATAGATGTCAGGGCAGAGGTAACAAAGGCTACATGATTATGGAAGAATACTGTAGGCAATATAAATTGTAAGGACAAGGACATAATTCTAATTAAAAAGGGGGATGATGCTAAAGGTAGATTCTACTGACATTGAAATTTTATTAGTATGTTACCAAAATTGAATTTTCCCCACCAAAACCAATTTATCAAATTTCCTCTACCAAAAACTTTATTACCGAAAGATGATTTCTACTACTAATTTTGATTGTGTATTTGTAGGACCGATTTTTTTGGGATTAGGTTAATTTCTTGTTCCATTGTTTTTGATTTTTTTTTTGGAGGTACTTAAGATTTTGTCCCTTTGTGGATTATACAGGGGAATATATATTTTAAATTTATTTCTTGCAATACTTTTGTACGTAGAGTTCTATGTGTAGTTTTTTCCAAGTCATATGTTTGGAATATTATGTTTTTTGTATGCAAGTATTATTCCTTGCATTTTTGCTTCATGTTTGTTTACATAGAAAGTTTATGAGGTTTTCCTAATAAGATTTGACAACCCTTTTTCATGTTGAAGTTCTTTGCTTACTTAAGGAAGGTAAGATTTTTTTAATCTTTTGCTCCCTTGTTTTATTCCTTTTAAAACTCAATAGTTCATTGGGTGGCCTTAACAGTGTCATGCATTAGGAAACACACATTGGTCCAAATTAACAATAGCCAATCTTGTCACTTAAGGGAATAATTATTTTGGAATATTCTGAAAAATCTCTTTCATAAGTTGAAAACAATCATTAAAAATTTCTTATGACTTTAAAAAGGTGGATTTTACTATTATATATGTATTTCAAAATTCTCCTAAAAAATAAAGGTCTTTATAACATCACAATGTTTAATGATCTTTTTGAATATTCTATCTTCATTATATTCAATCCAAATCATATCACATGTTTCCATATAAGAAAGATTGTTATGCAAAAAAATTAAAAATTTGTAACATTATATAATTTTTGACGTGAAAACTTGAAAAACCAATCTCTTATTACATTCGTTGTCATTCCTATTAATGTGGGTGCTAAAGGCAATAAGAACATCATTTCAAATAGATTAACCTTGTTGTGTACATTTTAAGTAGATGAAAAAAGTAATACAAGCCTCTTCAAGCAAGCCTTCAAATGAAATGATCAATTCAAGTGTTAAACAACCTTGGGAGACTTGATTAAGTCAAGAATGAGATGCCACCTCCTTACAATCATCATAAATGGAACCTTTTGAAAGCTTTGATATGTTTTAGGAGGCCAAAAAATTCCTTGCAATAAATCTTGTTTTCTAATTTAATTTTCTATTTTGAGGTTTACTTTTTTCATTGGAATTTTGTGCATAGTTCTGTGATTTGATTTTGGAAAATGACATTGTTACTTTGATGCAATTATTCATGTTATCCAATAGTAGAATTCAAATTCAAAACATGAAAAGTTTTGGAAAATTTATGGATTAAAGGAAAGTGCATCAAATCATGTATAATTCAATCATAATATAATTTTGGTAAATTGACTAAAATTTCCCTTGATACTCAAAATAATTTTAAAGATCCAATCTAAACATTTCAATGTTTGAGCCCAAATTTTAATTTTTTTGAAAATGATTTCATATATAATAGCCCATTTTAATAAAATGATAAATGTTATGTGGTTTTCCAAACAATTTGTTACATAACCAACTCCACACCCTCTTCTAGCACATAACATATGACTTTCCAACAAATTTTCCCACATTTACTTGTGTAAACACCAATTGCTCTTAAAATAACACATAAAATTGACCTCCCATTTGCCCCACATTTTCCCAAGAAATGATAATAAGAAATTCTTCATCCATAGATCAAATAGATACATATTTTGAAGATGCCTTTTTGGCTAGATTTATGTCAAACAAAAGCCTTAAATAACCTTCTTTTTTTCATAGGTTACATCCATATGTTATTAATGGGATATTGTGGATGTTTTTTCATGTAAAGTACAACAATAAAAGGGTGTTGATTTTATGGCCCTTGAGCCCAAAATGATGCAAATCCTTAATTTAATGCTCTTGTACCTTATTTTATCCATAATTTACACAAATCTAATTATTTTGTTAATTAAAGTAAATCGACCAGTGACCGGACACTTAAATGCTCAAGGCAAGTTGGATTCAAGGGGAGGACTCCATTGTTTCTGGTGCCCAAACAAAACTTGAACCCTTTCTATTGGTGCATTTGGCACACTAAAAATCATAGAAAATGGAATAGAATTGAGAAAATTATGACCCCCCACAATAGAAGAGATCAATAATTCAAAAAAAACAAACCATTGAATGTTACAAAGGCTAGTTCTCAAACACCCAAAAATTGTTGTATGTTCTTATTATAGTTCAAAGATGATTTGTAGAACTTTAGGTGGCACTTTTGTAGCACTTTAAATTGTTTAAAATGAATAAGAAGTAAGAAAGTCATGAGGTTTGAAAGTAGGAGGGGTCAAAATGAAGAAAAATGAAAAAAAAATTGTTTTGCAACTTTAAAACACGTTATTTTTTTTTACTATTCTTTTTTGGCTGGTCCTTTGGCGTTGCATTTCAAAGATGATTTTTAGAGCTTGAGAAGGCGCTCATATAACATTTTAAATAATCCAAAATGGAAAAGAATTGAAAAAGATCTCTCAATGTGTTCGATCATAAGCAGGTAATCAATGATGGGCCAGTTTACCTTATGAAATGCAAATTGGGAGTAAACTCACTATCTTTCTTTGCAATTTATTTATTATTCTAATAATGAAGGATTTTTTAATTTTCAAAAGTGTCCAAAATACAAGAAAACCATAAAATGATATATTTAAAAATAGTGACCACATCATGAACATGATTTGCAAGTGTACAACACCATTTAATTTATTACACATATATTATTATTACTTATATTAATATAGATGACATCCAACAATAGTTCATTAAATCTAGCAAAACATTAAAGCAAATTCATGACATTACAAAAAATGTGAAATTGCCCTAAACCTTGGCAAGGCATGTTGATGTGCTAAAGACCAATCCAATTGACAAGCCTAAACTATCATAAGGTAATGATTTGAGGGCAAGGTCATTCAATTTGGTGGTGAGATAAACCAAGTTGGAAGTAATATTATTTGATGACAAACTAAGTTGACTTGAGAAATTAAAATAACATTCTAATAAATGGCACAACAAACCTATCTTTTTTGGTGAGATTTCATCAAAAGTTAAAATTTGAATTTTGAATTAGGAAAATGAAGTTATTTTGGGGGGTTTCAATAGCTATAAATAAAAGAAAAAAAAATTAGATTGCTAATATTTGCTTCCATTAATTAGCCAAAAATATAAAAGATGAATTTAAAATTGTGCTTCCTAACTTGTTTATAGCCAAATAATTTAACTAAATCTTCTAGGGATGATTGCTTCATCTTTTGCATCTTCCTATGGACAATCACCACTTAAGTTGCATTAAACAATATTTGAATAAAGTGTTGGACACAACTACAATGAACGAACTTTCAAATCTTCATTTTAGTGGAAAGGAGGATGGATAATCAAAACACACTTCAAAACTTTTAATGAAATACAAAAGAAAACCAATCTACTAGGAGAAAAATTGTGAAGACTTAGGAATTGACCAAAACCATCACAACATTCCAATAACAATGTGGACAAAAAAAAAAGAAATAAAAGGAAACAACATTGAATTTCATCAATCCCATATATATTGAATGTGCAAAAGTTCAATCATAGGAATGGCACAAAAGAAAGAATGCATTTGCATTCAGAATGAAAAGATTAGAACCATGCTATGTTTAAGTGAAGGAAGATCAAGTAGCTTTGTTTGAAAGGCTAAGGTATGAGGAAGAAAAAATGTTAAAAATGTGAATGGATTCTTTTCTATGGATTGCAAAATAGACAAAGAATTGTTAGCAAAGGACACAATCATATTGAAGGTAAAATATGTTTGCAACTTGATTTTCACAAATTGTGCCTTACATTGTAAAATATTGCTTGTTGCATCTCCATTGTTTTCTTTGTAGTGTGCATATCAATGTTGGGAAGTAAATACACTACCTTGATATATCCATGGATATATAACAAGGTAGATGTGTACCCTACCCAACTAGTAAAGGTTAATAAAAGGTATATAAAATCATTATATAGCAATATATATGCATCTCCTTATTTTGCAATGCGTGTGAATATGATGGATTTGTTCAAATTATGGTGATTATATATATAAAAATTACCTTGGAAAATATTCTTACCATCAACATTTTTTTGATATGACATTTCACCAATATGAGAAAAATAAAAATAAAATCCGAATAGATTGTGGCAATGTTCTAATTTTTTTCTAGAAAAAATCATCAAATTTGGGGGTAAAAAAAGGGTTTTGCTCATTTGGACTTTGATTTTAATTTGGTAACATTTAAAAAATTTATTTAGATATCTTTTTGTCATTTAATGTTAAATTCTTCTTGGGATGCTAGCCAATGATGCAACATCAAAAAATTGAAAAAATAAAATCACTTGAAACCCCTATAGGTATTACTACCATTTTCCACAATAAAGAAAAAATTGAATACATTTTCAATTCTATTGATTGATTTCATTATATTTTCTTAATTTTGTTGATAAGATGTTTCAAATTCATGCAGTTGTGTTTGCAATGCCTATTGCGCAAGCAATTGTCTTTAATCATTTTGAAACGTGCCCTACTTTTGTAAATATCATTCATTGACCCACTTACACTCACATGGTATGTATAGGGCAAATGATGAAATATTTATTCATACCCTTATCCTATGAACAGGGTAAATATTCATCATTAATCTTTACATGTACATAGCTAGCTCGGAGTTCTTTAAATGCCTATTTACCTTCACCCAACTGACATATCAAAATGGATATATCTGACTAACACTGGTTTAAAGAACTACATCAAGGCTTTTTTAGGAATTTTGTGATGCAGCCAAAGTGGCAATAGTCGGATCCCTAGAAAAGCTTAAGCCAGCTCTAGCTATAAAGAAGACATGAAGTACAAATGTTTAATCATACTTGTATATTTGAGCTACTTACTGCAAACTTAATTACTTTCCCATTTGTTCCTAATAACAAAATTTTGGATGAAATGGAGTTATTTGTAAAGTAAGACAAACACAACAGCAGAACCCTGAGTTTGTCATACACAGGGTGAGATTTTAAAAAGCACCTGCCAAAAAGTACATTAGCATTCAAGGGGGGAGGGGGGTGAAACTCAGAAAAAGCATCAATTTTGGTGGTAAACTGACTTTCAATCCTGTCTTTCCTCTTTCCTGAGCGCCTCCACTGCTGGTACAGTACCAATATTTTCATTACTCTTACGTGTACAACTACTATAATTGGTCTCGAACATTGTGCATTGAATGCTGAGTTTCAGCATTTTATACTGAGATTTAATAAAATGTCTTTACTTTTGTGAAGAACTATTGGGTCAGGTGAAGCTTATTAAGCCCCCCTTCTTCTTCAGGGTCATCAATTGGATCAAATTGGCCTGCCTTGCCAATTTGTGCAGGAGGCCAATTCTGTTGCCCTCATCCCATGCTGCCCACTACGGGGTATATGTACTTTCAATACTAGAGAGTAGTGGGCTGCCAAGGGCGGATTGAGTTCCCATTGCACCCGTGTGGGGGTCACCCAATGACTTGCTGGGAACCGGAATCTGCCCTGAGCTGCCCGCTCTCTAGTACAAAAACAAGGGGTGTGTCACACACTGTGGCCTTGCCATTTCCATCAAAACGCACCTTAAGGCAAAAGAAGAATTAAGGAAACTCAAATATTTCACCATGCAAAAATATAATCTTCAAAAAATCCTCTAAAGGAAACCAAAATCCTTCAATATATTATAACTCTATAATTAATCTCATTATCTTGAGTGAACTAATAGTTAAATGTGTAATATGGTTTGGTAGGTTTGTGAGAATTTGAGAGGACCAATAGTAATGGTAAGAAGGGATCATTATTTTCAATGTTCAGCAGAGTAAGGTTGTGTGTAGGTTTGAAGGCTTTTTTTTTCTTTTTTTTTCCAGGCCAATAGGGTTCCTGGATTTGGTGATTTGAATTTTTAAAAAAATTATCTTGCATGAAATAACAGTTCCAATGTGTAATAGTTCAAGTTATGGTCTTAAGACTAAGCATGGGATCTTGGTAATGTGTTGAATCAATTTAAATGAATTTTGCTATTTTTAGCATGGTACCAACCAGTGTGGGTGCTGGTTCACCCAAGGCATTTTTTAAACACCCCCAAAGGAACGAGGTTCTGAAACCTTAAACAGACGGCACCTGGCTGGAGGCTGGTGGTCATCCCTGGGAACGCAACTAGGGGGTACGTAATCTAAGTGGGGAAAAGCAGGTGAGTTTGGGCAACGATTCCCGGGAGCGTGGTTCTCGTGCGTGCGCTAGCCTGGTAATTTAGTAGCTCCCTGTCTCTCTCTGTGTCATTGTGCGCAACTCGACGATGAAACGCGAGGGAGGGAAGACGAGC
>Ga0116226_10003728_pt1 | contig 13438 bp, 11 predicted proteins | sample S1TSphfallax_FD_89692 | JGI IMG/M metagenome (GOLD analysis project Ga0116226, IMG submission 89692) | Host-associated microbial communities from peat moss isolated from Minnesota, USA - S1T2_Fa - Sphagnum fallax MG | ecosystem: Host-associated > Plants > Peat moss > Unclassified | place: USA...
TTCTCAAACATGCATTAAAAAGGGCCTTTTCGATCGTTGGGTGATTGTTCACCACATGAGTTAGAACTTAGGACTTAGGAGTTAAACACACACTACACAAACATACACAATTTACATCGGACATACATATGACACAAAAGTTCAAACACGAATTACAATGGACATATATGATACAATGTACATCTAACACACAAGGTCAAACTCAAACTCAAAATTGGACAATAGATAATAGAACATAATGGACAATGGATAGACAATAGACCCTTCAAATAGGGGACATTCAAACATATATCACAAACCTTCGAAGTTTCTTAAACCTCAATTAAAGATCAAGACTTAAACTTAAATTAAGATTTAGAATTTCAAACTAAAACTCAACAAACTTAAAGATATGATACTTCAACTAGACTTAGATAGATAGCCTTCAAAAAATAGCCTTCAAAAAACTGAAATATAAACTCAAAGAAACACACACCAACTCAAGAAGATTCAAACAAACATAAACTCTTTAACTTAAATAGACTCATAAAACATAGATATACTCATTACTCAAATAAACACATTCAAACAGACATAGAAACAAAGAATTAGATAGACTTAGTAAGATTCAGACAAATAAACCTTCAATGGTGCATTGTTGTAAAGTAGCAACATCTTCAACTTCTAATTCAACCTTAATGCTATAATTTTCTTAGCAAAAAACCACCCAACTTTGGCCAAAAACTTTCATCATCGAGACGGCCCTAAACCATTTGAATTATAATATAATTCAAACCTCACCTAGGTTTTTGCTCCTTCCAATCATCAAGGTTTGCGTCATCATATAGGAATATGTTCAAAGTGTATAAAGTTTGGGAATATATCCCGACAATAGTGTGCAAGTGCTCATTAAGGTGGTTCTTCAATTTGATTTCATGAAAGAGAGGGTGGAAAAGGTTCTTTCATCCTCCACCAAGCCTAGCACTTGCACCACTACAATTTTTGCTAATTTGAGAAACTCAAGGAATGAATGTTGTAAAATGCGAGAAGCCTCCAAAGTGTGCCAAAGCCAAATTAAAAGATTAATTTGAATGGAGCTTCAATTACAATAGCAACGTTAGACTTCATAATCATCTTAAACACATTGGATTGTAAATCCAAAACATTTGCAAATAAAATGGATGGACAAATCCTAGCTATTTCCAAGGGAGTATTTGCCTCTAAGCTTTTGATAAGCTCTAAACGCCACTCAAAGTAATAATGGGATTTTGATCAACATCAAATAGTGACTAATTTTTTTTTCAACATTGGTTTGAAGCTAGTATTTGGGATAGTAGATCCCGATGGCATCCATGAGATGAGATGCTAGAAACTTGTCATCAATTCTCAAACCAAAGATTCAGCCAAAGACAGAAATAGAAACATAGAAACCTGCAAAGTCTAAATACATAAACACATGCCTAGAAAATTCAAATCAAAGGATTCATGGTTGGAAATTACAAACCTAAACAAGATGCCTTAGCATTATCCACAAGATTGTCAAAGATCTTTCAAATCACTTGGACCTTTTGCCATTGGCATCTAAACAAGTAGCCCAAAATGTGCCACTTGATGGTTCAAAACACAATTATTCTACCTTTGAAATTGAGGTATAATGAAGTTGCCCTCCATTTTAGATTTATAATGTTGTGATTGCAAACAACCGTCTTAGAACTCTTTGAAAATGTCAAACACATATTTTGTCTTTGGATCAAAATAATGAGAATACAATTGCCTCTAGTAAATCTTGATGGCTACAATGTAGTCACACACAAACACTTTTTTTTTGGGTGCAAAGTTGATTAAAACATGGATTATTTCAAACACAACAACACTAGGAAGCAAGCATGTGAACATGAGCATGAGCTTGTGAGCAATAACGAATATATTTGGAATATTTTGATGACAAGGACAAAATATTCTTAAAAAATCCCTATGTGTCACGTAGGAATGACATGGAAAATATTTTTCCACATGTACATGGATGAAAGTCAAAAATGGATGAAATGTTTGAACGTCAATGAACTTTTTCGATGATAATTGCACATAAACAAATTGTTTGGATGAAAGATTCATTAGGTTGAGACGTATGATGAAACTAATTATTAAAAAATTATGCCAGATGAAAACCACATGTACATGGATGACATATACAAAAAACATGAAATATTTGGATGAACATGGAGCATGAATGAACTTTTGGATGATAATTTGAAATAGATGAATTGTTTCGATGAAATTTTTAATTAATTGCATTATGGATGAAAGTATCTCCAAAATAGTTATGATGAATGGAAATTAATAAACTCACATAATTTTCATGTCCAACTTCATTTGAAAAAAAAATGTCAAAAATGAAACTCAAAGGAGCTACATTACAATGCAAAAAGGTGAAATAATAACTTGTGTACGTTAAGTGAAGTCACACAGTAAATGAAAGGTAGGATGTCCACATAATGATGGCATGGGAAAATGTTTGATAAATTAGTTAATAGTGCACTACACACATCATGCTAAAGAATATTTTTATTTTTGTTGCAGAATGTATTCCATAAGAATAAAACCCATAAAATTTTTATTTAACAACTATCTAATGATACTACAACCTAATTTACCTCTAAGACTTTGGCACGATCTAATAATCTATGAATTTCATCCCAACTCAAAAATGGATAAATGGTTCTCTGATCCCAATGTACATGGCATATTGCAAAATGTAATACAAATGTTTACATGGCACCCACAGCCCCTACTCGCCAAGAGACCCAAACATCATGGAAGAAAAATCCATGCAACTACAAGCTAGATAATCAATAATCGTTACCTCATATTGTTTACGACTTTTTGGTGGTCTTGAAAGGAGGTGGTAAATCCATCCATATCCTATAAGAGGAATGTTTGAAGGACTTCATAGTGTGTTTTCAAAAATTCATCCCACCTCCCATTTGTTTTCTTTTAGAATGGATAGTTTGAACATGCCGAGACATTGAATTTTCTTCCCATTCCTTCTTTTGGGCCAAGCATCTAGATCCAATGCTTATAGACATGGGCAAAAGGATCATTGCCAAAGTGATTCTGAAGGGCATATGCTGAAGCCTAATTCACATGTGCAAAATTGTCATCTCCAACCAAATTGACAAGGAGACATCTTGGCTTCTTCAAAAGCAAAAAATTATCCTCCTCAATGCCACCACTTCAATTTGAGTGAAATATATCCCTGCTTGCACAAGCCATAAGGAAAGGAAGGTTGGCCTATTGAATCCATATTTCCTACTTGTCCTTCCCACACAATGCAAAAGGTCATCATGACAAAACCAAAACTTATGTAGCTCAATTGATACAGCTTTGGTTGTAGACCAGTAACCAACATAACATGGAGCAAAAATACTACAATCTATTTGTTTTAAAATGATTATGACTTTGTAGTAGTGTTCACACAACGCAAAAGGTCGTCATGACAAAACCAAAACGTATGTAACTCAATTGATACACCTTTGGTTGTAGACCAATAACCAACATAACACGAAGTAGGAATACCACAATCTATTTGTTTTGAAATGATTCTAACTTTGCAGTAATATTTTGTGTTTTTTTACAACATTAAGCAACAATTGCTTGACTTCGGGGGATATTGTTCAATTTGCCAAATGCAATCCCATGTGAGCCCTACCGACATAATCGTGCGCGATAGTTTCAATTTTCAAGAATTGCATCATGGATATTGGGGTGTGATAAGGTTAATAAAGGTTTTTGGAGATTTCATGTTAAAATGAAGAATGATGGGTGCACATGGGTTGCATGGGTGGGTTATTTTTTATTCAAAATTTGATTATTTTCTTCAACAAAAATTGGTAATCATAGTTTAGAACTTAAATTGCATGATCATGGGTGAAAATTCTTTAGAGGGTTGGGGTTAGAAGCAAATAACAAAATTTGTAATGTTCAACAAAACATGGGTCTTGTTCTAGTATTAAGTGGATAATTACACAAGTAAGGATGATTTGAAATTCTTGAAACAATTAAAGGGTGTCAATCAAAAGTCCAATGGAGATAGAATAATCTTCAAGCAATATAAGCATGTAGGATTAATTCAACACAACATAACAATTCAAGTGAATAGGGTGATAGGGTGCTAATTACAACATGGATTTTACAATGAACAAAAATTGTATTCAAGTTATGGATAAGCTAAAGAAGAGTTATTAATAACTATTGAGTCCTACATTATGCCACAATGGTAGTTCATAACTGTAGGAAATCTAGGATGTGTTGAATGGTGCGAATTAAGTAATTTGCCTTGTTGTTCGAAGGTAGCCAAATATCAAAAGTTATGAACTATCCGCACTCCAAGAAACTTCGTTGCATACAAAAGAACATTAAAACAAAGGACAAGAATCATTTTGACAACATAATTTTCCAAGGCATTTCATCATTCTAAAACCCAATTTAAACAAATTCTTGATGTTACTGGTTTGTAACTTACACCAATTATGAACATTAAACTTTTTGTCCATACCTTACAATTGTTTAAATTGTCCAATGGATGAAAAAAGGAGGAAGCTCAAATAATATGTCACCATTAAATTTAATGGGAAGACAATTCACATATTCAATTATGATGGCCCCATAATTAAGGGATTTTAATTCAAAACAAGCATGTGGAGTCAGAGACAATGCCTTCAATGAATCAATAACGTTGGAAAAAACAACTCCTTACAATAGTTCCATCCGCAAAGGTTGCATTTTATCAACTTAGGAATTCATGAATGGCACTTCCATCTATAGAAGTTGTTCCTTATTAGCTCGTGAATTCATCAATGGCGCTTCCATCCAAAAAGCCCACTTTTTGTCAACTCGTAAATTCACGAAAACAAGTGTGAGCCATGGATTATGATTCAACAAATTGTTAAGCTTTAGTTCCATAAGATTTTTTAGTAATAATGATTTGAATCCTTATAAACCACCAAATAATTATTATTATTAGTTGAATTAGCCTTTGGATATTTCTAAGCGTAGAGAACTTCTGTATTTAAATTGATGCAATGTTAGTTAGTTTTAGGACCTAGTAACTTTTTTAAGTGCATTATTTTTTTATGTTTTAGAAAAGTGAAAGGGGATGTAGAATTAAAGGTGATTTTATTAATATATTGGGAATACAAGCCCGTAATTAACATTAACATTTCGCCATGACAATATTAAATTAGTTTGTAGAATAATCTTCAAGCACTAATGATGTACTTGTAAGATTTTTAAGATGTAATCCTAATACATCCTTATTTAATCTTCACTTCTATCAAACTCCTTAATAGAATCAAGATCAAATTTAATTATTAATGTTTTCACTTAAATGGCTTCAAGTGAATTGCAACTTAATTAATGACTTAAGGGGAATAGATCACAATTGTAAAAAATCCAAAATGCAACAAATGGTGCGAGCTAGATATTCAGCTCGATGCTCCATGGGAAGGGGGTTGATTGGGCCTCATAGCCAATGATAATGGCCATCATTGGGAACCCAAGTTCGACAATGAAAACAAACATCGTCATCTTCGAACATTCTTCGAACCTTTTTGGCGCGGCTCCACGAATAGGAACAAATTCTAAATAAATTGTTAGGGCATGTGGGTTAGGAGACCATTGACAATTCCATGTTGAACAATTGACTCGAATGCGCACCATTCTTTTGGACGGTTCTTCTTCATGTGACCGTTGAAAGACATTCACATCAAGCAACGCTTCTTCAAGTTCTTCTTTTTCTACGGGTGCAACAAAAGAATCCGAAGGCATAACAATATCATTCGCCATAACTCAATTTTCACTTGCATCAACAAAATCCAAAAGGTAACCGAACCAATTTGGCATTTGTGTTCAAAGGGGTCATTCCTTTTATTCAAGAAATTAGGGTAGGCATGAGGCGTGGTAGTGATGGCGGACCTCCGTGAAAACTCGAACATCCTTGTTCCAATGAATTTGTGAAGCCCTAGTATCAACGGTGGATCTAGAAATACATGGGAATCCTTATAATTCCTAATTTCATTCTAATTTATTATGTATTACAACAAAGAATAATTAGGGAATATTAAAAAAGTCATTGGTGCATGAAAGGGTTATTATTACCATTGAGTTGATTTAGTCAAATGGGAATTCAAGGATGTTTACTTATTACCACCGATAAATTATCTTAATAGTCAGTTACTTAGAATAATTAGGATGAAGAAGTGGGATGATTAAAGTCAAATGGATGAAATTGACAATGATGGAGTTCAAAAACCCCATCAAGATGTTCAAAATAGGGAAAAAGATGAGTCCTCCAATTCCATTGGTCATGAGGATTATCATCCTATTTGATTGGTCACGGGAATCTTTTGAATGTTTCACTAGGCCTAGGAATTATCCTCCTAAATCCCATAGGAGAGAAAAATCATTCTCAATTCTCATTGGTTTAGGAAGGATGAAGAGGCCATTGATTCAAGGAAAGGATTTCCAACCTTCCATTGGACAAGGAGAACAAGCTCAAGGAGGGGTGATAGGAGATTTACCAAAGGAAGTGATATTTTGTGTGTATTTTTTGGAAGGAGAAGGAAGAAAATGAATGTATAAGAAATTTTCAGTTGAAAAGTGTTGTTCATGGGAAAAAAATGTGTGCAAACAAAAACCATGAAGGGAAGTTATGTGTAATAAGTAGTTGTAGTAGAGTTCATGGAAGGATTTCAATGACAAAGCCCCTGGATTCTTAATCAAAATAGTTGTTGCTCTTAGATCCACCATTGGATTTGTCTCAAACTTAAATCAATTTCAATTTAAGAGGTGTAGAATGTTTTCCCAAAATTTCAGCTTCATTGGTTTTGTTATAAGGGAGCTACATTTGCCGAAAGTAGAGGGGGTTGAAATTGTCTGTTTTTTTTAATCTAATCAAAATAGTTTTAGTTCTAGTTTTATTTTATTTTTTAAAATTATAACATTTTGTACCATTTCTCCTTAAAAGATTAGCTTTTAGAATTTCCAATGCATATTAGATTAAGAAGTTGTATGAAAATATTATGACAGATGGAACGAAGGGGGTCAACCATCAACCGTGGACTTGGATTAAACATCAACGTAAGGCTCCTTCACCTTCTATCATGGTGAGTTTGATTCTCCCACAATGTTTTAGTACCTTTCAAGTGGACACAACACATTAAATTCTTAGTGAACCCCTTTGCATTTCATTGAACCACCTTAACTTGTTAGAATAAAATTACATCATAGTTCCACCCCCAAGTGGGTTTTGTGAGCGCATATCTTCATGTGGAAGGTGTGGAAGAATTCCTCACAACAAGTACGAGAATGTCAAGAAAGGAAAGGTTTTCTTTGTTAGAAGAATCATAAAAATCGATAAACAATGACTCCATAATCAAGATAGAAAACTTTGAGTTATGAGAAAGCATAATGGGCTTTTCCTTAATCATGATGCCTTCCGTAACAATGTTCACCACTGATGCAGCTATGCCCGATGTTACAACATTACCTTGAAAATTATTCAACACCTTTTTGCCAACGATCCAATACTTGCCAATGGTGACAATCCAAAACATCCTTTTAAGGTTCACATCCGGAACTTGGTAAACAAAATTTAAAACTATGTTATTGTCCTCATAAAAAACATCTTTAGAAACATGCATAAAACACATTCTCGGTCACTTGTACAACTCTAGAATTAAAAACCAAGATGGTAAGATCTAACTTCCCCGCAACATGGAAAATAACCATTGAAATAAAATGTAATCACTAATTTAAATCCAACAAAATTTCACAATTAGACAACAAAAAATGTTGTTGCATCAAGAAGTCAATTTAAGGGAAAGATGAAAAATTGGAACTCAAGAATCCAACACAAAAGACAAAAGTACATGAACATATTATTAGTAAAATGCAAGGACAAGTAACAATCTCCAATGAAAGACAACCATGTAAATGGAATAAGGAGACATATATTGGGGAAACCCATGTAATTTTCCCCTTGCATAAATTTGAATGATATAACTAACAATGTAACAATAAGAATAAACTAGCCACAAAAAGGGAAATGAAAGATACCAATTTAGTAATCTAGATAAAACATCCACTACCACACGTGTTTTATTAGGCTTGTAGACTATTGTAAATTCATACTTCAAAAATAACATCCATCTAGCTATCTTTTTAGACACTTGTGGTTTGTTGACCAAATATACAAAAACCATGTGCTCTACATAAAAGACAAATTTGTTCCCGAATAAAAAATGTCTAAATTTATGCAAAGCATAAACCATTGTTAAGGTTTATTTCTCTATAATAATATAATAATATTCTATTTTATTTAGTAGTCTAAAGCATATTTTATAGGTTGGTCATACTTACAAGTTGAATTTTGTGTTAACATTACACCCATTATTAGTAAAGATGCATATGTGTGCACATGAAACTCAAGCTACCAATTTGGAGGTATCAAAATTAGTGCTTCCATATATTTTTGTTTGATATGATCCTAGGTTTTTTAACATTATGTGGTCTAGGTAAAGGGTTTTGCCCTCCTCATCAGCTTTGTGATTAGTGCCATGATAAAGGCAAAGTTCTTGATGAAACATCTATAAAATTAAACCATAACATTAAAGACTTCAATCTGATGTGGGTTTGTAGGTATTAGCATATTCATTATTACATGAACTTTTTAAGGGTCTCATAATTTTCCTTCCTTGGGAATTATGAACCTTAAAATTAGTCTTGAAAATACCATAAATGCATTTTTTTTCTAGGTTAAAAGTGATTTTTTATTCTCTGCATTTCTATAAAAAAAAATTGAACTTCATCAAATGACTCTCTATATCATTATAGACCATGAAATCATCTAAAAATATCTTCATGAATTGGTCCCAGTACTTTTTAAAAGTTCCATTGATTGCTCTTTGAAATGGCGATGGCCCACCAAATGGCATCATCGTCCAAACAAAAGTTCCCCAATCTATTACAAAGGTTGTTTTGTATCTTTTTCAAGGGCTATAGAAATCTAATGGTATCCTAAGTATCCGTCTAAAAATGAATAAACTTCATACCTTGCTATAGTGTTTAATACTTCATAAAAAAATGGTAAAAATATAAGGATTTTTTTGTTGTTGTTTTCTTTGATTTCCTAAAATCTAAACATATTTTCAATTTTCCATTCTCTTTAGGTACTACCACTATAGATGATGATAACCATGTAGCCTCCTTTACTAGTTGAATGTATCTTGTTGATAATTGTCAATATCATGTTTGACAATTGTAGCATAATTGGGGTTCAATTTATACCTTGTTTGATGTGTTAGTGGGATTGAGGTGTTTAACTCAATTTTGTGTTGAATCAACTCTAGAGGTACGCCTTTTAGATCCTTATAAGTCCAAGTAAACACATCTTTGAATTCTTCAAATAAAGTCTAAAGCTCCTTAATTTTCTCCTTTGTTAATTGTGCATTAACTTTGATGCACCATAGATTTACCTATGTGCCAAGATTTAGCTTAACAAGTTGTTCTTTGAAATCAAGGTCTAACCTAGTATTTGGAGATTTTGTACCTATATTTTAGTTAGTGTCTCATCCACTTCAATCTCAACTTGGTTATGATGATAATAGGTTTCTGGATAAACCTTATCATCTAGTGATATCTCTAGTCTGACATTAAATTATTTTGTTTTTATTGTTGAAGCCACTACTTTTGTTGCTCCTTGATATTATATCTCTTCTTCTGGTTCGAATTCTCCATTGATTCTAATATATGAAACCCCAACATTTAGCAATGAAATTGTTTCATTTGAAATAATTATTGTGCCAATTGATAACAACTTTAGTTATGTTTCAAAGATCATATCTTCTTCTTCATATGTTAAACCTTCCAGTAAGTCATAACAAACAAGTACTTGGGCCTTATGGTTTCTACTTTGAGTTTCTTGTTAATGGTGTTTTAAAATTATTCTACTACCTTGAACAATAATCACATTGTTCCCCTAGTCATGTGTAACCTTTACATATTTAAGCTAAGGTCTTCCCAACATGGAGTAGTTAAAATCTACCACATTGTTTTGCAAAACAATAAATGTGGTTCCATATGGTATGTGATGTATGTGAATCTTCATATTTCTAATGATTCCTAAAAGTCTGGTCATACTTTAATTTATCATTTTGAGGTGGTATGGGGTTGGTCTTGGTTTGGGTAAACCTAATTTTGTTCTAAGATTTTCTATTATAATGTTTACACTTGTTCTTCCATCTAATAGAACATCCTCACCAGTGTTCTTCCCGACTTGTACTTGGATAACTACCATTTAGTTATCTACCTCTATAATTGTAGTGTTGACATCAAAGTGTCTCAATCACTATGGCTACAATAGGCTTTGATATCACTTTAGTAATTATATTGGGTTTTTTCTAGCTTTAGTTTGTGCCACATACATTTTGTGCTATCTTTAATAATTGACCTAACCTTTGGGTATAGGTAGTTTCCAACATCTATTTATCAATTTATTAGGTGCTACATTTGCCATAGTTTGAGCTCTCATTTCCACTCTGTTATTTTTCCAAATCTATTCTTTGAGTCAATCTATAATGAACCTTTCATGGTACATATCCTTTAGCTCAAAATCTCTATGGTCCTCTACTCTTACAAGTTCGAGATTCAAATCTTGGAAATATTCAACAAATCCTTGCCTCACATTATTTTCAATAAATGGACATTCATTAATTTGATGTCCAATTTGACAGTAAAATGTGTAATGTGGAGGGTTAAATCTCAGAACTTTGTTCACATTATGAATTCCTCTACTCTAATCCCTTGGGACTCTTCTAACAATGCTTCCATATTGTTGATTAAATATGGATTCACTACACCTAGGGCATTTTTTATATCATTGGAAAGTTGTCGAAGTGTAGATGTCGAAAATGGGCTTGCATGAGCCATTTGGACATATGTAGCACAAATTATGGCAAAAAAAAAGGTCGGGAGTCAAATTGCCAGTTTGACTCCTGACCACTAAAAGTCAGGAATCGATTCGATCCCAATGCATGCAAGGAGAGTGTGACACACCGTTGGAAAGCTCTCAATGAGAGCTATAACTTGCTTAGACCTCGTCCCAATCGGAGGTTTGAGCAAAGAGTTATAGTCACACAAAGTTGTGGGAGTCCAAACTGTGGCAGTTTCGGGACTCCTCCTTGGGAGTCCCGGGACAAAAAACCATTTAGATGTGGGTGCTGCAGGGAGGCATAGAGAATACTATATGGGGGAAGGTGGTGGCTTCCCCCGAATCTAGGCCGTGGTGAGTCTTGTGAGTCTAGAATTGCTCGTGGCTTGTCCTAACACTAAAGGTGCTCTAGAATGTGAACTAACCAACTTGTTAGTTTGATGCAAGTTCGAGTAAGTAACTAAAGCTTGTTACTCTTCCTAGTCCCATCCCAGAGCTCTAGCACACCCTTCTACCCCTTTTACTGTTGAGAGTTGGGAGCGTGCCCCAAGTTCCTCACAATTCCGTTGTTTGAGTAACTTAGACCCGTCTTGGGTCTAACTAGGAACTTGGGAGTGCATCAATGAATCAAAACATTAAAGTCATGTTGTTGCATTAGACTTATTGATTATAGTCCAACTTTTTATTGAAGTTCAAATTCCCAATTTATTCATTTATATTCAACTTGTGAATTTGCGTTTTTAATATAGTGTTATTCCCTCCTAGAATTTTGTTGTAGATTGTTGGTGTGACTTTGTGCCTTGCCACTTTGCACTTCGTGAGAAATTATTAGTGCTACCTGAAGCGTTTTATGGCCTACAAGTTTCTCTTCTATCCATGGATGTTTTTGTTTTGATTGAAAAATTCTTATAGGTGTTATAAACTATTAATCTATATGATATGCATTCACATTTCTATTTATGGCAACACCATTTTCCACTTGTTCATATATTATAACTTGATTTAATGGTTTGCTTAGACTTTTAGTTATAATTTTATTTTCCATTTCTCCATGTTCTAATTCAAATTTGAACAAACTTTTGCATTAGAACAAAATCTTCGCAATTATTTACTCTGCTTAAATTTGATTTTTGAACAAAAATTTATCATCGAGATTTGGAAAGAATGCAAAAAATGAAAACTATTTAGTTCACCGTCAATTCTTAAAAACAAAAATTCTAACAACAAAAGATAAATAACACTTTTGGATTTTAGTTTGAATTCAGGCCCTAGGATGGTCACCAAATGGTAAATACACAATTCCTATTCTATATTCTAATTTAAATCTAGATTAAAATATGTCATGAAACTACTATTAATAAATTTTGCTCATTCAGATCTATTCATATCTAGGTTCAAAATTTTAATCCAATCATGAAAGTATGAGAACAACATCAAAACAACAAATTTGGCTATGGAATTGAAGTTTTTCCAAAAAACAATATTGTTACATACTTTCATAAAAATTCAATGTTTTACAATGAATACCATGTCTTGCAAACATGATCATATTAAAATAGTCCTATGATCAATTCAAATTCAAATGGTGATAAAAAATACGTAAACTAGCTATGAAATCCTAGAAAAGAAACTAGGTAAGTAAATATTGACTAACTATTTATAATGAGTAATTACTACCTTAATAGAAGCTTTTTGTACATGCCTTCCTTCCCCAAAATTTTGTCAAGAAGTTGTTGCCAATGAACTTAATTATGTTTAGCAACCATGCAAAACATTCAATTTTACACTATGAAGGAGTTTTTAATCAAAGCTACACATTAGATCTTTGCAGTAGTTGTGGTCAATAACATAAATTATTGGTGAGTGTTTTTTTAATTTTTTAAACAAGCATGGTGGCCTTTAAACCTTAAATCCTTGTTCCATGTTTTCGTTAATGTATTTGAACATTAACATGTACTTGGCTATGATCAAGGTTTCACATTGTCTCAAGATCACCATTATTTGTGTTTAGTAGGCAACTATGATCATCAAATTGTTTGGTTTTGTTTTCAAGTAGGATTGACTATAGTCAAATATTCATACGTCTTGAAATGCATTTCTATTATTGACTTTGACACAATTGACCATGGATATTTAGGCACAAGGTTGAAGACAAATGCAGCATGGATTTCATTATTTTCATCAGGCATTTGCCATTAACATGATCTCGTGGTTATTAAACAATTATTTCAATTTGTAATCATTGAGCACTTTGCACGGCTTGAGATTGACCATTCAAGCTATGATTGATGTTGGGACCAAGAATAATCCCTATGAGGTACTTATCACATCTATAAAACAAATTTCTTAATAAACTTCAACAAAAGAAATTCCTCGACCTTCCCTTGTTCTCCACTTGCATTATTTTTGCTAGGGAAATGTTGTAACATCAAATATAACTATTGCCATTAGGAATGGGTGTGAGGTTGGAAA
>Ga0116226_10003729_pt1 | contig 13437 bp, 11 predicted proteins | sample S1TSphfallax_FD_89692 | JGI IMG/M metagenome (GOLD analysis project Ga0116226, IMG submission 89692) | Host-associated microbial communities from peat moss isolated from Minnesota, USA - S1T2_Fa - Sphagnum fallax MG | ecosystem: Host-associated > Plants > Peat moss > Unclassified | place: USA...
CCAGTTGCCGAACCCGCCAATCAGCGCCGGCATCACGAACCAGAAGATCATGATCAGCCCGTGCGCGGTGATGATCGCGTTCCATTCGGTGCCGCTGGTGATGATGTCGTTGTGCGGGTACATCAGTTGCTGGCGCATGATCATCGAGAGCATGCCGCCGACGCAGGCGCCGATGATCGACATGGTGATGTAGAGCGTGCCGATGTCCTTGTGGTTGGTGCTCATCAGCCAGCGCCGCACGAAACTCGGCTTGCCGTGGCCGCCATGCGCGTCGTGCGCTTCGTCGTGCGCTTCGTCGTGTAAATGGTCGTCGGTGGTGGAGGACATGCTGGCTCGCTCCTAAACTTTTTCGCGCGGTTCGGTCACTTGGTCACCGCAAGATCGGCGTATTCGTTCACCGGCTTCGGTGAGGAGACCCGCGGCGTCACGTCGTTCTCGGTATAGTCGGCCTGCGCCATTTTAACCCAGGCCAGGTAGTCCGCCATCGGGACAGCCTTGATTTCGATGGGCATCGCGTCGTGGTTGACGCCGCAGATCTGGTTGCACTGGCCGTAATAGGTGCCGGCTTTCGGGATCAACGTCCAGCTCGTGACGATCGTGCCGGGGATGGCGTAGCGCTGCACGCCGAGCGAGGGCAGGTAGAAGCCGTGCAGCACGTCGCCGCTGGTGATGTCGAACTTGATCTTCTGGCCGATCGGCAGGACCAGCGGGTGATCGACCGAAAGCCGGCGGATCTGGCCCTTGGTCGGGTCGATCTTATCGTCCGGGATCATGTAGCTGGTGTAGTCCAGGCCCGGCACGGCCTGGTAATTGTATTCCCAGTACCATTGGTGGCCGGTCACGGTGACCGTCATGTACGGGTTGCTGTCATCCGCCTCGTAATAGATCAGGCTGATCGAGGGGAAGATGATGATGACGAGCAGGATGGTGGGCACCACCAGCCAGACGACCTCGACCAGCGTGTTGTGGGTCAGGCGGGTGGCGACCGGATGCGCCTTGGCGTTGAACTTGACGAACACATAGGTCATCAGCAGCGCGACGAAGCCGACGACGCCGGACATGATCCACAGCACGTATTTCATCAGCCAGTCGATGCGCACCTGCATCGGGCTGCCGGCGACGGGGAACCACATCTGCCAGGGGCGCGGGGCGTTGACATAGGCATCTGCCGCGGCCGTCGGGTCCGCTGCCTGCGCCATGGCGGCATGCGCGAACACGACGAACAGCACAGACGCCGCGATAACCGACCCCAACAGCCTCTTCATTAACATTTATCCTGTCGCACAACCGGGCCGTTCATCCGGTCCCCGTTCTTGCCCACCTGATATAAGGGGGTCGCTGGAAGATCAAGGTAATGAAGGCCGGGGCGCTGGCGCGGTTTTGCCAAAGCCCCCAAGGACCGAAAGTTTTTTGCTTCCCCGGGCGGGGCGCCTTTTTTCCAAAAAAGAAGCGCTTCCCTGCTTTAATTATCCAACTCAATCAACCGAAACAGCCCAACCGGGTGCATTCTCTTAATTTTCGCCCCGGCCAGGTCAGAAGCCGCGAACATGTGGTTCAGCCGGAAATCCGGATGCCAGCCGAGCAGGGCGGAGGAGGGGGCCATCGCGCGTTCCACCCACCAGACCGGCCCCCGCTCCGCCGCGAAATGGTTCACGAACAGGATTTTGCCGCCGGGCCGCACCACGCGCTTGAGCTCCGCAACCAGCGCCCGCGGGTTCGGCACCACGCTCGCCACGAACATCGCGACCGCGACGTCGAACGATCCGGTGGGAAAGCCGGTATCCTGGGCGTCCAGCTCCAGCAGCCGGTCGATATTGCGCAGGTCGAGATCGGCGGCCCGCTGTCTGGCCTGCGCCAGCATATGGGCCGACAGGTCGATGCCGGTGATGCGCTTGGCCTTGTCGTAGAGCGGCAGAGCGAGGCCGGTGCCGACGCCCACCTCCAGCACGCGCGCGCCCGGGGCGCGGTTGACCGCGGCGACGGCCTGCCGGCGGGCGGTGGCGGAGATCCAGCCGAAACCGGTATCGTAGATTTTCGCCCAGCGGCGGTATGCGACCCGCACCGCCTCGGCATCCAGCGGCGCGCGCGGCGCCGCGGCGAGCGACGCGGAGTCGATGGTTTCCGCGGCCGCGCCGTAGAAGTCAGCCATTATTCATTCCCATGTGTCACCAGATCGTCACAACCTTGGCCCATAAACCGCGGTCAAGGCAATGGCCGGGCCGCTTTGGGCCAGTTTCGTGAAGGAAAAGTAAGTCCGGTCTCATTGTCGCGCAAATGGAAAGGCCTTCTTTTTTGTGAACAAAAAAGAAGCAAAAAAAACTTTAATTACTGGGGGCTGTGGCACGCGCCTGCAAAATCCCGCAGGATCGAAGGTTTTTAGCTTCGCTTCCGGCCAGGCTTTTTTTAAGAAAGCGGCGCTTGCCTCACCTTAAGGCGACGGATGGTCCATCGCGTAGACTTCCTGTTCCGGCGAGAGCTGGAACCCGACCAGGATTTGCGTGCCGTCGTTCATCCGCAGATCGGGCAGTTCCACGCTCACCGGCTTGGACGTCACGCCGGCGATCGAGACATTGCCGTCGAAGCTGACGGGAATGTGATAGAGCTGCTTGGAGAGGATTTGGTCGCCGCGCACGACCGAGACAAAATACGGCAGCTCCAGCGCATTCGCCTTGTTCGCCGGCCCGTTGGTGGCGGTGAAGCCGATCTGGAAGCTCACCCGCACCGCGTGCAGGCTTGGCTGCAGCGTGCAGGCGCCGGCGACTCCGGTGACATGCGCCTCGGTGACCTCGGCGGTGATGTCCTCGCTGGACGGCAGGAATTCGTTCAACTGGCTGGTCTGCTGCAGCACCGCGACATTCGGGCAGTAGAATTTCGGGGCCGGGTCGCCGCCGCAGCCGGCCAGGGCGAGCAGCGTCAACAGGATGGGGGGCAAAGCGAGGGCGTGGTTCATGGCGGTTCCCTTGCCAGAATTTTTCGGGCCGGTCATCTACCGGGCATGGCGGTTTATACGGAAGTCACCGACGAGGCGTGCGAGGCGTTTCTTTCAGGCTATGACATCGGCCGGCTGGTCGCCTTCCGCGGCATCGCCGAAGGCGTGGAGAACAGCAATTACGCGCTGAAGACCACGCAGGGCGATTTCATCCTGACCTTGTACGAGCAGCGGGTGGACCCGGCGGAGCTGCCCTGGTTCTTGGGGCTGATGGAGCATCTGGCGGCGCAGGGGATGTCCTGCCCGCTGCCGGTGCGCGGCCGGGATGGCGGCAATTTGTATCAGTTGGCCGGCCGGATCGCCGCGATCACGACGTTTCTGCCGGGGGTGTGGCCGCGCCGGGTGCAGGTGGCGCATTGCGGCAGGCTGGGGGCGGCGCTCGCGCAACTGCATCTGGCCGGGGCGGGCTTCGCGCCCACCCGCGCCAACGCGCTTGGGCCCGCCGGCTGGCAGCCGCTGCTGCGGAAATCCATGCCACGGGCGGATACAGTGCTTCCAGGCCTTGGCGCCGAGCTTGCCCTGTCGCTGGACGCCATCCTGGCGGCGTGGCCGGCCGGCCTGCCCGCTGGGCATATCCATGCCGATCTGTTCCCCGACAACGTCTTCTTTCTGGACGGCAAGGTCTCCGGCCTGATCGATTTCTACTTCGCCGCCACCGACCTGTACGCCTATGACGTCGCGGTCTGCCTGAACGCCTGGTGCTTTGAGCGCGATTTCAGCTTCAACGTCACCAAGTCCCAGGCCCTGCTGCGCGGCTACCAGGCGCACCGGCCGCTGGGCGCGGAGGAGCGCGCGGCGCTGCCGGTCCTGGCCCAGGGTGCCGCCATCCGCTTCCTGCTGACGCGCCTGTACGACTGGCTGCATGCGCGGGAGGGCGCGCTGGTCACGCCGAAGGACCCGCTCGACTATGTCCGCCGCCTGCGCTTCCACCGCGCCGCCAGTTCGGAGGCGGCCTATGGCATCTGAACTGGAAGCGGTGGAAATCTGGACCGATGGCGGCTGCAAGCCCAATCCCGGCCCCGGCGGCTGGGCCGCCATCCTGCGCTATCGCGACAATGTCCGCGAACTCTCCGGCGCCGCGGCGGACACCACCAATAACCGCATGGAGCTGACCGCCGCCGCCGAGGCGCTGGAGGCGCTCAAGCGCCCCTGCCGCATCATCCTGCACACCGATAGCGAGTACCTGCGCAACGGCATCACCCGCTGGCATGCCGGCTGGGTCCGCAAGAACTGGCGCAACGCCGCCGGCGACCCGGTCAAAAACATGGATCTCTGGCGAAGGATTCTGGACGCGGCGAAAACCCATGCCATAGACTGGCGCTGGATACGCGGTCATTCAGGCGATGAGATGAATGAACGGGCAGACCGCCTGGCCACCGCCGCGCGGCAAAGTTTGGAACAATCGTGAACCAGCCGACCATGAACCGCTCCGGCCATGCGCGCCAGTTTCTCACCGGCGGCTTCTGCCTGCTGGCGCTGGTGGTCGGCATGGCGGTGTTCTTCGCCGCCCGCCAGCGGATTGACGATGCCAGCGCCCGCGACACCATGCGCACCGCGATCCGCTTGTCCGAACTGCTCTCCAGCGTCCGGCAGGCGGAATCCGGCCTGCGCGGCTACGTGCTGACCCACAACGGCAACTCGCTGACCACCTATCAGATGGCGCTGACCGATATTCCGGGCGAGATTCAGAAACTCGACTCCGCCCTGGAGGGCGAAAATGACGATTCCGACCTCGCCGCCGTGCACGGGCAGGTCGCGACCAAGCTCTCCCAACTCGCCGCCGCCATGGCGCTGTTCCAGTCCGGCAACACCGCCGCCGCCGTCGCGCTGATCAATACCGACCTGAACCTGCAAACCATGCAGAACCTGCGTGCCCTCATTGGCACCATGCAGAGCACGCAACTGCAGCGCCTGGCGGAGACCGACCGCAGCGACGAGCGCAACGGCCTGATCCTGGAAATCGCCACCGGGGTCGCGGTGCTGTTCACGCTGCTGCTCGGCTGGTTCGCGATCCGCGACAGCCGGGAGCGGACGGCGGCGCTGCTGCGGGCCGACGCCGAGCTGCAGGCGATCAACGACGCCCTGGAAATCCGGATCGCCGAGCGCACCGCCAGCATCAAGGCGAGCGAGACGCGCTTTCGCGTGCTGACCGAATCCCTGCTCGGCCTGGTCTTCATGGCCGGGACCGACGGCCGGCTGACCTATGTGAACAATGAATTCGGCCTGTACGCCGGCGTGGATGTCAGCCAGCTGCTGGGCGACAACTGGGGCAGCGTGGTGCACCCGGATGATCTGCCGATCGCCGCCGCCGCCTGGCGCCGCAGCCTGGACACCAACCGCCCCTACGAGGTGGAATTTCGCCTCCGCCGGGCGGACGGCGCCTGGCGCTGGTTCCTCGCCCGCGCCTTGCCGATGTATAACGAACAGCGCGAGGTGACCGGCTGGATCGGCAACGGCACGGATATCGAGGACCGCAAGCGGATCGAGGCGGCGATGGCCGCCAATAACGCGCTGCTGGAACAGCGCGTCGCCGAGCGCTCGCGCGAGCTTGACCGGCTGTTCAAGCTCTCCACCGACATCCTCGCCGTCACCGGGCCGGATGGCCGCTTCATCAGGGTCAGCCCCGCCTGGGAGCGCATCACCGGCATTGCGGCCGATACGGTGGTCGGCAAATCCTTCCTCGACTTCGTCCACCCGGACGACGTCGCGGCGACGCTGGATGCCGGCGAGCGGCTGCGCCAGGGCCAGGCGGTCGCCGGCTTCGAGCACCGAAATCTATGCGCCGACGGCGCCTGGTGCTGGATCGCCTGGCGCGCGGCGCCGCCGGACGATGACGGCCTGGCCTACAGCATCGGCCGCGACATCACCGCCGACAAGGCGCGCGAGGAGCAGTTGCGGCAAAGCCAGAAGATGGAGGTGGTGGGCCAGCTGACCGGCGGCATCGCGCATGACTTCAACAATCTGCTCACCATCATCATGGGCAGCCTGGAATTGCTGCAGCGCGGCCTTGCCAGCGCCGACGCCAAGAGCATCCGCCGGATCGACGCCGCGATGGACGGCGCCAGGCGCGCCGCGGCGCTGACCCACAGGCTGCTGGCCTTCGCCCGCCGCCAGCCGCTGGAGCCCAAGCCGGTGGAGCCGAACCGGCTGGTGGCGGGGATGTCGGACATGCTCACCCGCGTGCTGGGCGAGCATATCGCGCTGGAATTCGTCAACGCCGCCGGCATCTGGCGCGTCCAGGCGGATGTGAACCAGTTGGAAAACTCGATCCTCAACCTCGCCGTCAATGCCCGCGACGCGATGCCGCAAGGCGGCCACCTGACGATCGAGACCCAGAACGTCCATTTGGACGAGGCCTACGCCGCCACCCGGCCGGACGTGCTGCCGGGCCAGTACGTGATGATCGCGGTGACCGATACCGGCTGCGGCATGCCGGCGGAGGTGCGGGCGAAGGTGTTCGAGCCGTTCTTCACCACCAAGCCGCAGGGGCAGGGGACCGGGCTTGGACTTGCCCAGGTCTATGGCTTCATCAAGCAGTCGAACGGCCATGTCTCGGTTTATAGTGAACTGGGGCAGGGGACGTCGGTGAAACTCTATCTGCCGCGGCTGCGCGGCGGCGCCCCCGTCGAGGCCCGGGCCGCCCCGCTGAGCGCGGTTGAACCGGCCCGCGCCGGCGAGACGATTTTGGTGGTGGAGGACGAGGAAAATGTGCGCAACTTCTCGGTCGAGGTGCTGGCGGAAGCCGGCTACCGCGTGCTGGCCGCCGAAAACGCCGCAGGCGCGATGGAGATGCTCGCCGAGGGCGACGCCATCGACATGCTGTTCACCGACGTCGTGCTGACCGGCAGCATCAACGGCCGGGCCTTGGCCGACCAGATCGCCCGGCTGCGGCCCGGCATCGCGGTGCTGTTCACAACCGGGTACACGCGCAACGCGATCATCCACCATGGAAGGCTGGATGATGGCATCGATTTCATCGGCAAACCGTTCACGGCGTCAGCGCTGACGCAGACGGTGCGCACCATCCTGGACCGGGCGAAGGCGGCGCAGGTGGCTTGAGGCGATAAGACAGCGGTTCTTTTTTGAAAAAAAGGCGCCCAGCCCGGGAACCAAAAAACTTTCGGTCCTTACCGTGCCGCTGGGCGGGACAGTGGCCAGGGTCCGCAGTCGCATTCCATGGGCTGCAAGCGTTTCCAGTTAATGGCTCTTTATCCAGTCAAGACCGCCAATAATGCCACCGACGATAATGGCGACCGCGGCCAAGGAAATGATCGTCCACTGAATTTTCCATTCCCACAAACCTGCAGCGCCACACCGGCACGTCAATCAACCTATTGTAAATCCGCCGTCCCAGCCAGCTTGATGGCCTGCTCCCGGCACGCCGCTCGGTCCGCCAGGCACCCGCCTTCCAGCCACCACCCCCGCACCGCGGCCAATATCTCGCCGACGAGCGGGCCGGGCGAAACCCCGACCGCCGTCACATCGCGCCCCTGCAAAGGAAATACCGGTCGCGCCGTCGCCTCCAGCCGCCCGCGCAAATCATCCCACCCCGCCGCATCGTCCTGCCCCAGCCAAGTCCTGGCCACCAGAACATCCGCCGGCGTGTCGGCCAAGGCGCGGCGGAGATCGGCGTCATCCGCGCCCGGCCGCAACCGGTTAGGCACACGCACCACCCGCAATCGCTCCGCCTCCTCGTTGCTCAGCTTCAACCGTGCAGCAAACGCCTCCACGTCACCCAGCAGCAGCGCCGCCACCCGCAACAGCGGATCAACCGGCGCGCCCCGCCGAACCAACCTGCCCACCGCCGCCACATCAGCCCCCTCTGGCACCACCAGCGCCAACACGCCCGTCTCCCGCATCAGCGCCAGCGCCGCCCGCGGGTCAGGCGCCTGCAAAATCCGCTTCAACTCCCCCCACACCCGCTCCGCCGACAAACCCAGCACGCCGTCCCGCAATTCGGCAATCGCCGCCACCGCCGCCGCATCCGGCGCCACCGCATAGCGCGCGAAAAACCGGAAAAAGCGCAAAATCCGCAAATAATCTTCGGCAATCCGCAGCCTCGCCTCGCCGACAAACCGCACCACCCCGGCCGCCAAATCCGCCCGCCCGCCGAAATAATCGTAAATCACCCCGGCCTGCGACATCGACATCGCATTGATCGTGAAATCCCGCCGCGCCGCATCCGCCTGCCAGTCATCGGTGAACGCCACCACAGCATGCCGGCCATCGGTCTGAACATCCCGCCGCAACGTCGTGATCTCGAAGCCGCGTCCGCCAACCACCGCCGTCACCGTCCCATGCGCCAGCCCGGTCGGAACCACCTTCACCCCGGCGCCGCGCAGCCGGACCATCACCTCGCCAGGCTCCAGAGGCGAGGCGAAATCCACATCCGCAACCGCCCGCCCCGCCAACATATCCCGCACCGCCCCGCCGACGATCCGCGCCTCCGGCAGCGCCGCCCAAACCGCGGCCACGCCCGGAAGCTCGATCACGCCTCGCCCCGCAGCCGCCGCGCCAGCCCAACCAGTATCTCCGCCGTCGCGCCCCAGATGAAATGCTCCGGCTCCGGCCAGACCCAAAACGCCCGCGCCGCGCCGCGGAACGTCGCCGTCCGCCGCCGCGGCGCCGCCGGGTCCAGCAACACCTCGAACGGCAGGCAAAATACCGCCGCCACCTCCGCCGCCGCCGGCACCAGAACCACATCCGCCGGCACCAGCCCCACCACCGGCGTGATGTGAAACCCCGTGCCGGTCACATAATCGTCCATCCGCCCCAGAATCTCGACCTCCGCAGGCCGCAACCCAACCTCCTCGAACGCCTCCCGCAACGCCGCCGCCTCCGGCGACGCGTCAAATGCCTCGATCTTCCCGCCAGGAAATGCCACCTGCCCGGCATGCGTCGGCAACTCATTGGTCCGCCGCGTGAGCCAAACACCGCGCCCAGGCTCCAACCCCACCAAAACCGCGGCCTGGCGATGGCCGGCAACGTCCAGGGCCGTGTGGACGCGGGGCGTTAGTCTCGCTCGGAGGTCTGCTTCGGTCACGAAAGTAAGCAAGGCCAGGGGGGCTTTGCCCCCCTGGACCCCCCACTAAGGCCTGAGGCCTTAGAACCCGATTCTGGCCGGGGAACAGAGGGGCCATCGCCGGGCGTGACAAAGCCCGGGGCGCGATGGCCCCTCTGTTCCCCGGCCAGGACTGGGTTCCAAGGGCTCAGCCCTTGGCGGGGGTCCAGGGGGCAGAGCCCCCTGGCCTTACTTGCTTTCGTAACCCCGCGGCAGATCTCCGAGCGAGAAAAACACCCCCTCCGACCACACGCCCAGGACTTTGCGGCCTTGGACCATGCCCGGTTCCGCCAGGGCCACCAGTTCGTAGTAGGTGGCGCGGTTGATCCGTGCTTCGATCGGGTATGTGCCTTTGCCATCACGGACGTGAAGATAGGGGGTAGGCTCACAGGTGAGCAAATCATGGGCGATTCGGATCGGGTGGTCGAGGCCAGCGGTGATGCATTGATCGGTGTTGGTTCGGAAGGACAGGCTCTGGCGGGAGCCTTGGCCGCTCCAGGTCAGCTCGACGGCGATGAACGGCGCGTCCTCGACATCGATGATGCCGCGTTCGGCCGGCGTCTCCAGCAGGTAGTTGCCGTTGGCGTCGCGTTTCAGCACGGTTGCGAACAGGCAGACCATGGGTTTGCGCGTGATCGGGCTGCCGCGGTACAGCCAGGTGCCGTCGCGCTTGATCAGGAAGGGCAGATGGCCGCAATCGGCTTGCACGCGCGCCGGCGTCGGCGGGGCCGCATCAGCCGTGGTGGTGGCCGATGTAGGAGAGCCTGGCGCGACGGCGGGCAGACTTTGGTTGGTGGAGTTTCCGCCCTTCTGCCTCACAATCTGGCTATTCCTTAATGCCGATGTTCTCATCATTCTCCGATATAGGTACACAGATTGGGCAATCAAATTAATAAGGCGGTCTCTGGATGATGGATGGCGGCACGATCGAACCCAGGCTGAACGCCGCCGCGCAGAGGCTGCAGCTGGCGCGCGCGTCTGTCTGCAACGTGATTATCGGGCAATCCGAGGTGGTGGATCTGGCGCTCGCCGCGATCCTTTCCGGCGGCCATGCGCTGCTGACCGGCGTGCCGGGGCTTGGCAAGACGCGGCTGGTGGAGACCTTGGGCATCGTTCTGGGCCTGGCGATGCGCCGGGTGCAGTGCACGCCGGATCTGATGCCTTCCGATATTCTGGGCAGCGAGGTTCTGGATGACGGGCCGGAGGGGCGGCGCTTCCGCTTCATTCCGGGACCGATTTTCACCGAATTGCTGATGGCCGACGAGATCAACCGCGCCAGCCCGCGCACCCAGTCCGCCTTGCTGCAGGCGATGGCGGAGGGCGCGGTCGCGGTTGCCGGCGAGAACCGCAAGGTGCCCACACCTTTCCATGTGCTGGCGACGCAGAACCCGATCGAGCAGGAGGGCACGTATCCGCTGCCGGAGGCGCAGCTGGACCGTTTCCTGCTGGACATCCGCATCGACTATCCGGCCGCGGCGGATGAGCGGGCGATGCTGCTGGCGACCACCGGAATCGCCCAGGTCAAGCCCACCGCCCTGTTTTCCGCGCATGATCTGCTGGACGCGCAATATCTGGTCCGCGCGATGCCGGTCGGCGCCAAGGTGGTGGACGGCATCATGCACCTGGTCCGCGGCGCGCGGCCCGAGACCGCCGCCTGGCCGGAGCTGAAGACCCAGCTCGCCTGGGGCCCCGGGCCGCGCGCCGCGCAGGCGCTGATGCTCGGCTGCCGCGCCGCGGCACTACTGGATGGCCGGCTTGCGCCCAGCCTGGACGATGTCGTGGCCCTCGCCGCCCCCGCTCTGCGCCACCGGATGGCGCTGAATTTCTCCGCCCGAGCCGAGGGCGTGCAGCTCGACGACATCATCGCGAGGCTCGCATCCGGACTGTGACCACGGCCAATGCCGCTGCGCATGACGCGGCCGCGCTCGCCGCCGGCCTGCCGCGGCTGCTGCTGGCGGCCGAGCGCCTGGCCCATGTCGCCGCCCCCGGCGCGCATGGCCGCCGCCGCGCCGGGCCGGGCGAGAGTTTCTGGCAGTTCCGCGATTTTCGCGACGGCGACGATTCCCGCCGCATCGACTGGCGCCGCAGCGCGTCGGGCGACCGTTTCCTGGTGCGCGAGCGCGAATGGGAGGCGCAGGCCAGCGTCGCCGTCCGCCTGCACGACAATCCCGGCCTGAATTTCCGCTCGCAGCCCAACCTGCCCAGCAAGCGCGAGCGCGCCATCCTGCTGCTGCTGGCCGTAACCTCCCTGCTGCTCGACGCCGGCGAGCGGGTCGCGCTCGCCGGCGTCACCCCGCCGATGACCGGCCGCCTGGCCTTGCGCCGGATCGCCGAGGCCCTGATCACCGGCGGCGCCGCCCGTCCCGATCCGAAGGCCCGGCAGATCGCCTTCGGCGACTTCCTCACCCCGGAGCCGGTCTTTGCCGCCCCGCCCGGCGGCGCCGTCGTGCAGATCCTTGACCCCGCCGAGTGTGACTTCCCCTATGCCGGCCGCGTCCTGTTCACCGGCTATGCCGCCGAAACCCCGATCGAGGCCCCCCGCGCGGAAAGCGTCGCCGCCGCCTATCGCGACCGCCTGGCCGCCCAGAAGGCCGCCATCGCCGCCGCCGCCCAGCGCGCTGGCCAGACCCCGCTCTTCCACCGCACCGACGTATCGCCCGCGACGGTCCTGGCCGCGCTGCACCAGGCGCTCGCGGGCGTATGATCTTTATGGCGCCTATCGTGCTGGTGGGCCTCGCGGCCCTGCCGGCGCTGTATTTTCTGCTCCGCGTCACCCCGCCGCCGCCGCGCCAGATCGCCTTTCCGCCGCTCGCCCTGCTGCGCGGCCTGACGGCCGAGGAGCGCACCCCGCGCCGCATGCCGCTCTGGCTCCTGCTGCTCCGCCTCGCCGCCGCCGGCCTCGTCATCATCGGCCTCGCCGGCCCGTCTTTGCACCCGGCCCCCGCTTTGCCGGGCGACGGCCCCATCCTGCTGGTCATCGACGATGGCTGGGCCGCCGCGCCGGGTTGGACCGCGACGCGGGACGCCGCCTTGCGGATCATCGCCGCCGCCCGCGCGGCCGGCCGCGGCGTCGCTTTGCTGCCGACCGCGCGCGACCCATCCAACCAGGCGCCCGCCATCCAGGGCGTGATGACGGCGGACGCCGCCCGCCAGATCATCCTCGCCTTGCAGCCGCAGCCCTGGCCGGCCGACCGCCCCGGCGCGGCCCAGGCGCTTGCCGGCCGACCGCCCGGCGCCACCACCATCTACCTCGCCGACGGGATCACCGACGGCCCGGGCTTCCCCGAATTCGTTACCGCCCTGCATCCGGACCGCGTGCTCAGCGACGGGATCGCCGCCAGCCTGCTCACCCCGGCCGGTCTCACCGCGGCCGGCGACCTCGTTGTCCATCTCGCCAACGCCCTGCCCGGCGCGCAGGTACTGGCCGAGACCGCAAACGCCGGCATCCTGGCCCGCGCCGCCTTCACCCCGGACGGCGACGCCACCATCAGCCTGCCGCTCGCGCTCAAGCGCCGCATCGCCCGGCTTGTCCTGGCTGGCCCCCCGGCCGCCGGCGGCGTGCTGCTGCTGGACGGCGCCGATCACGGCGCGCTGGTGGGCCTTGCCGCCGGCAGCGCCAATGCCGAGACCCCGTATGTCGGCGCCCTGTTCTTCGCCCGCCGCGCGCTGCCCGGCAGCCAGATCATCACCGGCACGCTGGACACCCTGATCGCCGAGAAGGCCGACGTGATCATCCTGGCGGATGTCCCGCTGACCGCCGGCGAGCAGAACGCCGCGCAGGACTATCTCGCCCAGGGCGGCGAGATCATCCGCTTCGCCGGGCCGCTGACGGCGGACACGCCGGATGCGCTTTCGCCCGATCCGCTGCTGCCTGGCGACCGCCGGCTCGGCGGGGCGCTGACCTGGACCGCGCCGCAGCCCCTCGCGGCCTTTCCCGCCGCTTCGCCCTTCGCCGGGCTGGCCGCGGATGATTCCGCGAAGGTTTCGCGCCAGGTGCTCGCGGACCCGACGCAGCTCGACCCCGGCACCGTCTGGGCCCGGCTGCAGGACGGCACGCCGCTGGTCCTGGGCGCCGCGGTCGGCCGGGGCGAGCTCGTCGCGGTGCTCACCACCGCCAATGCCGACTGGTCCAGCCTCGCTCTGTCGGGGCTCTACCCGGGCATGCTGGCGCGGCTTACAGCCCTTGCGCACGGCGCGCCCGCGACGCCGACCGAAACGCTGCATCTTGCCGTGGCGCTTGGCGCCTTCGGCGCGCTTGCACCGCCCGCCGCCCCCGCCAGCGTTACCGCCGCCGATTTCGCCAGACTCACCGTCTCGCCTACAGCGCCTCCTGGACTCTACAGCGCCGGCGCCGCGACCATCGCGCTGAGCCTCGGCGGCCATGTGC
>Ga0116226_10003730_pt1 | contig 13437 bp, 9 predicted proteins | sample S1TSphfallax_FD_89692 | JGI IMG/M metagenome (GOLD analysis project Ga0116226, IMG submission 89692) | Host-associated microbial communities from peat moss isolated from Minnesota, USA - S1T2_Fa - Sphagnum fallax MG | ecosystem: Host-associated > Plants > Peat moss > Unclassified | place: USA...
CCAGTTTTTCAGAACCTATTCCCCGCAAGGGGACGGAAACAAATCCGCATAATCCGACATTATGGGATGTCAATAACTCAGGTTTTTCAGAACCTATTCCCCGCAAGGGGACGGAAACTTAGTTGAAAATACAGATGAAGCCGCAAATTGTTCAACGTTGTTTTTCAGAACCTATTCCCCGCAAGGGGACGGAAACCCGTGCCATTCAGCACCGCGAGCAAACAAAAATGCCCGGTTTTTCAGAACCTATTCCCCGCAAGGGGACGGAAACTTCCGACCGCGCCCGGGAAAGCCCTCAGAGCTTGTATTTGTTTTTCAGAACCTATTCCCCGCAAGGGGACGGAAACATCGCCGGAAGTTTTCAGAAATAAGTCTCTGTTCTAAATCAACTAGTTTTTCAGAACCTATTCCCCGCAAGGGGACGGAAACATTTACATTCACAGCAATTGTGCTGCTTATTGGCTTTTGGAGTTTTTCAGAACCTATTCCCCGCAAGGGGACGGAAACCAGTCGCACATAAAATAATCCCCTAAAACTAATCTGCTTGTTTTTCAGAACCTATTCCCCGCAAGGGGACGGAAACACGAATTGGGTGATACGACTATCGCTTTTGACGGAAACTTGTTTTTCAGAACCTATTCCCCGCAAGGGGACGGAAACTATCAGTTCCCACTGTTATCCAAAATCTTAAAGTCCTAGAGTTTTTCAGAACCTATTCCCCGCAAGGGGACGGAAACTGTGCTTGTTGAGGATTCACAGTCGAAGCTTCAGCATTCGTTTTTCAGAACCTATTCCCCGCAAGGGGACGGAAACACCAAGCTTCACAACTGACAGGCGATGACCATCAGTAGAGGGTTTTTCAGAACCTATTCCCCGCAAGGGGACGGAAACACGAATTAAAGGTCGTCATTGATGCCAAGTTTGAGGAATAGTTTTTCAGAACCTATTCCCCGCAAGGGGACGGAAACCGTTAAACTAAAAAACTTGTTGATTTTTCAATAATATCGTTTTTCAGAACCTATTCCCCGCAAGGGGACGGAAACGAGATTAACAATTGTAGAAATCTCTCTTAAAGTCTTTCCTTGGGGTTTTTCAGAACCTATTCCCCGCAAGGGGACGGAAACGAGGTTCATCCTCATCGGTGGGAGGTTCATCCTCATCGGTGGGGTTTTTCAGAACCTATTCCCCGCAAGGGGACGGAAACTTAAGTAGGGGCAACCATTCCCCGAATCGACATACCAGGGTTTTTCAGAACCTATTCCCCGCAAGGGGACGGAAACTCGGGAACATCGACACACGAATTAGGACCTATTATTAGTGGTGTTTTTCAGAACCTATTCCCCGCAAGGGGACGGAAACTTAATTATTGCTTGGATGGGCTGAGTAGTTTCAGCGCGTTTTTCAGAACCTATTCCCCGCAAGGGGACGGAAACGCTGACGATCTAGCCAACAGGCTAGTAAGCTTGAAGCTTCAACTGGGTTTTTCAGAACCTATTCCCCGCAAGGGGACGGAAACTCCCTTGTTCTTGCGAATGGGTGCTTGGAGTGACTGACGTTTTTCAGAACCTATTCCCCGCAAGGGGACGGAAACATTTGGATTTTCAATAGTTTTTAAAACTTTAGTATCGTTTTTCAGAACCTATTCCCCGCAAGGGGACGGAAACTGGAAGAGGTGCTGCAATTGGTTGGTTGACTGGTGCGTTTTTCAGAACCTATTCCCCGCAAGGGGACGGAAACTCCACCTGTTGGAGATAGTCGATTTCCAACAATAGTTCCATGTTTTTCAGAACCTATTCCCCGCAAGGGGACGGAAACTCGGATTCATCAACAACCCATGTTCAGTCTCATCAACCCGTTTTTCAGAACCTATTCCCCGCAAGGGGACGGAAACGCTCGAACTCAACTTCCATGATTATTCGAGCAAGAACTTTGTGGTTTTTCAGAACCTATTCCCCGCAAGGGGACGGAAACGTGATCAACCTGACGTGATGGGTATCAGGTTGATCGGATTGAGTTTTTCAGAACCTATTCCCCGCAAGGGGACGGAAACATGGGTGAGATTAGGTTAGAATCCTACAATGTAGAACTCGTTTTTCAGAACCTATTCCCCGCAAGGGGACGGAAACCCACCAGTATGGAGAGCATTTAGCTTCTGCCTTACGGTAGTATGGTTTTTCAGAACCTATTCCCCGCAAGGGGACGGAAACAGGGTTTAGTCACCCCTAGTTCCTCATAGTACTCAAGGGTAGTTTTTCAGAACCTATTCCCCGCAAGGGGACGGAAACAGTTCACTTCTATGACCATGATACCTATGGTTGCCCCTACCGTTTTTCAGAACCTATTCCCCGCAAGGGGACGGAAACATTAAGCTATCTTGCTCTAAGAGATTAATAAAGGTAGTTTTTCAGAACCTATTCCCCGCAAGGGGACGGAAACCTTTTTATCAAAGAAACCCTTGAAGCCATTTAACCCGTAACGTTTTTCAGAACCTATTCCCCGCAAGGGGACGGAAACGCTTTCTGAAAAGGAGGCAGTTGAGTATGCCTCCCAGGTGGTTTTTCAGAACCTATTCCCCGCAAGGGGACGGAAACTTTGACTGCTCCTTTTTGTAGTCCTTGAATTCCTTCACTAGCTGTTTTTCAGAACCTATTCCCCGCAAGGGGACGGAAACAATACGAGAATTTACCACGCGATCGCGCCGCTCAAGACTGAGTTTTTCAGAACCTATTCCCCGCAAGGGGACGGAAACACTCAATACATACAAACATTCCATCTTGATTGATGCGAAATTGTTTTTCAGAACCTATTCCCCGCAAGGGGACGGAAACTTCCCCCGTTTCCAGGTTGGTGGCAATGTTAAAGAATGTTTTTCAGAACCTATTCCCCGCAAGGGGACGGAAACACTTCTTCATTGGCACGAATCTGAGCAACCAACTCCTCTGGCAGTTTTTCAGAACCTATTCCCCGCAAGGGGACGGAAACACTCAATCTATATCTGTGTTTGAAATCCCTTGGATGCGTTTTTCAGAACCTATTCCCCGCAAGGGGACGGAAACGAGATTGTTACTGGTAGAGCGTTTGGCAAAGGTTTAGACTTGTTTTTCAGAACCTATTCCCCGCAAGGGGACGGAAACCGTCCCTAACTCTACAAGGGATGTCACACCATGCAGTCTTGTTTTTCAGAACCTATTCCCCGCAAGGGGACGGAAACAGGTCACTACCACGATACATAGGGAAGACCAATCGTTCAGGTTTTTCAGAACCTATTCCCCGCAAGGGGACGGAAACGAGATTGTTGTTGGCTACTGGTCTTGACGCTGAGAAAGCAGCTCAGAGTTTTTCAGAACCTATTCCCCGCAAGGGGACGGAAACTTTGACTAAAGAGGGGACATGCACCCCTTTAGTCTTTTTGGATGTTTTTCAGAACCTATTCCCCGCAAGGGGACGGAAACTAGGTAACTCTACTACCTTCTTAAGGGAAGGTTTGGCTGCTGTTTTTCAGAACCTATTCCCCGCAAGGGGACGGAAACTATGTCGCACCTAGTAGCACATGTGTTAGCAACAGTAGGGTGGTTTTTCAGAACCTATTCCCCGCAAGGGGACGGAAACTTTTAGCTTATAACTTTGGTAAATTAGCAGCATTTAATAGTCGTTTTTCAGAACCTATTCCCCGCAAGGGGACGGAAACCCTTCCTAACGCAACCTATCTAATTAAAAACCCACAGTTTTTCAGAACCTATTCCCCGCAAGGGGACGGAAACCATCAACGAAGCGTTGCAAATCGTCCAACGCGATGAGAAAGCGTTTTTCAGAACCTATTCCCCGCAAGGGGACGGAAACTGCCTGTAGCAACCACTGGGTTAGCTAGCATGAACTTGAAGAGTTTTTCAGAACCTATTCCCCGCAAGGGGACGGAAACTTCACCTTCCAGAAGTTAGCATCATTATCAGCTTTGGTAATGGTTTTTCAGAACCTATTCCCCGCAAGGGGACGGAAACGATGCTCCACTGTTTTCACTAATCCAGAAAGTAGAGTAGCGTTTTTCAGAACCTATTCCCCGCAAGGGGACGGAAACGACTACCATCTCCAATCGATTCTTTATTAAAGATGGCATAGTGTTTTTCAGAACCTATTCCCCGCAAGGGGACGGAAACCTTTTTAGCATCAAGCTGACGGTTGTGCTCCTCTTTCCACTTAGTTTTTCAGAACCTATTCCCCGCAAGGGGACGGAAACCCTAGCGAGAAAGAAAGGACTTCGGGGAGAATTCTTAACCCGAAGTTTTTCAGAACCTATTCCCCGCAAGGGGACGGAAACCCAGTCAAGGTCACAAAGCTTGCTTGGAGATATACCCAGCTTGTTTTTCAGAACCTATTCCCCGCAAGGGGACGGAAACTAAGCTGCCATAGCTAAGGCGTCAGCAGGGTCACTTTTATTGTTTTTCAGAACCTATTCCCCGCAAGGGGACGGAAACCTGGTATCTGGACTAGAGAAGAAAGCAGGGTACAAAGTAGAGTTTTTCAGAACCTATTCCCCGCAAGGGGACGGAAACCGGGTCAAAACCCTCCTGAACGAGATCCATCTTCCTGTATTTGAGTTTTTCAGAACCTATTCCCCGCAAGGGGACGGAAACGAGAGTTAATGAAAGCATCCTTATCAGAGAAACCTTCGTCAACGTTTTTCAGAACCTATTCCCCGCAAGGGGACGGAAACTACGTCACTTTGACTTAGATGCTCAATTTGCTGAAATCGGGTTTTTCAGAACCTATTCCCCGCAAGGGGACGGAAACGTCAACTGCAAGCTTACCGTGTGAAGCTTGCACAGTTGAATGCAGCCGTTTTTCAGAACCTATTCCCCGCAAGGGGACGGAAACCAGGTTCGATTCCTGTCAGCACTATTAGTAAACTTAGTCTTGTTTTTCAGAACCTATTCCCCGCAAGGGGACGGAAACCGGTTGTACTCCTTAGCAGCTTTACCACCATCATGAGGATTGTTTTTCAGAACCTATTCCCCGCAAGGGGACGGAAACAGGAGCCTCTCCAGTGGTAGAGGAAGTAAACAGTGAAATTGTTTTTCAGAACCTATTCCCCGCAAGGGGACGGAAACAGTACTAACGGTACCTATAGTCAGATTAGGAGTAGCTCCGGTTTTTCAGAACCTATTCCCCGCAAGGGGACGGAAACGAGGTTAGAAGAATCTATTAAACCTAAGCCTAATCTGCAGTTTTTCAGAACCTATTCCCCGCAAGGGGACGGAAACGTTTTTTAGGTAGCTGCTCAATGCCAACTACCTTAGGATAGTTTTTCAGAACCTATTCCCCGCAAGGGGACGGAAACTCCCTTTGGAGGTGTTCTTTGCAGACCTCCCACTGCTTAAGTAGTTTTTCAGAACCTATTCCCCGCAAGGGGACGGAAACGGTTAGCTCTGACTTATTCTCCTCAGTCTTCATTGTGGAAGGTTTTTCAGAACCTATTCCCCGCAAGGGGACGGAAACAGCCAGAGGGGCGTTCCTGTGTGTTATTGTTATAGCCTCATCGTTTTTCAGAACCTATTCCCCGCAAGGGGACGGAAACTATGTCAAAGAAACAAATAAGGAGGGTAAAGTTAGTAAGCTTGGCGTTTTTCAGAACCTATTCCCCGCAAGGGGACGGAAACAATCATAGCAGCAGCCACCAAGGAGTTGACTAATGCCACCTTGTTTTTCAGAACCTATTCCCCGCAAGGGGACGGAAACGAAGTGGTTTGATGCTAACCCAACTCAGAGTGTCTACTGTTTTTCAGAACCTATTCCCCGCAAGGGGACGGAAACGGCAAGTTAACTCACCAAGAGGTAACTCTTGGGCTAGTTTTTCAGAACCTATTCCCCGCAAGGGGACGGAAACTCTTCCAATCCCCTAACTTCCAAGAGTTCCTAGTAGAGTTTTTCAGAACCTATTCCCCGCAAGGGGACGGAAACTACCTAAGCTTAGATCAAATCCTGTTAAAGTGATTGTTTTTCAGAACCTATTCCCCGCAAGGGGACGGAAACGCTTAGGTATTCGCACCAGCTTTAGTGCAGAAGTTGTAGAAAGTGGTTTTTCAGAACCTATTCCCCGCAAGGGGACGGAAACTTATTTGGGCTCTGCTCAGATTACTCCACCTGGGGTTTTCGTTTTTCAGAACCTATTCCCCGCAAGGGGACGGAAACTCCAGTGATTTTTCTCTCAGAATAGAAGAGAGGGAAGGTTTTTCAGAACCTATTCCCCGCAAGGGGACGGAAACGTTGTAAATTATGCACGCCAACTCTTGAGTTGGCAATTTCCTGAAGGTTTTTCAGAACCTATTCCCCGCAAGGGGACGGAAACGGCCCTAGCTACAGCCTCCTCTTCTGAGAGACCTGTTTGAATTGTTTTTCAGAACCTATTCCCCGCAAGGGGACGGAAACGATAATCAATTAAAACTGTAAAATACATTTCATTACATACAGTTTTTCAGAACCTATTCCCCGCAAGGGGACGGAAACGGTGGTAATTTCTTCAATGCTTCCCATCTGACTATTGAATCAGCGTTTTTCAGAACCTATTCCCCGCAAGGGGACGGAAACTTCCTATCACTTATCTCTCCTTAAGGTTGTCTATTTGTTTTTCAGAACCTATTCCCCGCAAGGGGACGGAAACCAAACTGATCATTAACAATCTTGACAAATGGGAAGACAGTTTTTCAGAACCTATTCCCCGCAAGGGGACGGAAACTTAACCATTGCACAATCAGGATGGAGAATGATTGTGGGTAGTTTTTCAGAACCTATTCCCCGCAAGGGGACGGAAACAACTTGGTCACAATTTCGGCGGAGATCAACTCCGCAGTCACCGTTTTTCAGAACCTATTCCCCGCAAGGGGACGGAAACTTTCGTTGGCAAAAAAGGCCATCCGTCAATATTGCAATCATTGTTTTTCAGAACCTATTCCCCGCAAGGGGACGGAAACCACTTCTTCTGACGTGAAATCAACTTTTTGCATTGCCAAGTTTTTCAGAACCTATTCCCCGCAAGGGGACGGAAACTATTGCAAAGTTAGAAGCGATCGCCCTTGACTCAAATACAGCATGTTTTTCAGAACCTATTCCCCGCAAGGGGACGGAAACATTCTAAGTACGGTGATTTTAGCCATTGAAATACAGTCAAAGTTTTTCAGAACCTATTCCCCGCAAGGGGACGGAAACTTCCCTTATATCTCTCCATTAGACGTATTCAACGCAGGCTAGTTTTTCAGAACCTATTCCCCGCAAGGGGACGGAAACTGATGATTTGAGGATACAGATAGCAAAATCAGTCCAGTTTTTCAGAACCTATTCCCCGCAAGGGGACGGAAACTCATATTAATCATATCCACGGACATTAAGGTAAGACAGAAATGTTTTTCAGAACCTATTCCCCGCAAGGGGACGGAAACCATACTACTCCAGCAGCGATCACACATCTTGTCGAATTGTGGATTGTTTTTCAGAACCTATTCCCCGCAAGGGGACGGAAACGTCTGGGGTATCAGCTTTGGTAGTTCAAGGTCTTCACGTTTTTCAGAACCTATTCCCCGCAAGGGGACGGAAACCAGTATTTAACTCACTATTCCAAGTGAGCATATACGGATAAGGTTTTTCAGAACCTATTCCCCGCAAGGGGACGGAAACTCTAGAATCTGCTGAATTTTTCCCCAATCCCAGCATTCGCGGTTTTTCAGAACCTATTCCCCGCAAGGGGACGGAAACTGCCCATGAAATGGGGCATTGCGAGGCATGGCGTACCTCGCGTTTTTCAGAACCTATTCCCCGCAAGGGGACGGAAACATGCAGATAGTTTAGAAGGCACAGCTAGATGATCGCAATCGTTTTTCAGAACCTATTCCCCGCAAGGGGACGGAAACTATCTTTACGACGCTCCTCTTTGATTATCCTCTCAGCTTGGTTTTTCAGAACCTATTCCCCGCAAGGGGACGGAAACGGGGTAGAGAAGGGAGCAGTTGTGGAAAGGATTTGAAAGTTTTTCAGAACCTATTCCCCGCAAGGGGACGGAAACGGTGGGTTTGGTCTATGGAGACCCAAGTGGGTTAGAGGTGGAAGTTTTTCAGAACCTATTCCCCGCAAGGGGACGGAAACTCCATTTAAGAAGACATATAAGGCTCCATTATGCTTTACACCGTTTTTCAGAACCTATTCCCCGCAAGGGGACGGAAACAGCCATTGGTGCTGTCTATATCAGATAGCTCATAGTCTTGGTTTTTCAGAACCTATTCCCCGCAAGGGGACGGAAACTAGTAGAGTCAGCGCACCTATGCTGTCCATATCTGGTTTCGTTTTTCAGAACCTATTCCCCGCAAGGGGACGGAAACACACCATGACTTCTCATTAGGAATGTACCATAGTTAGCGTTTTTCAGAACCTATTCCCCGCAAGGGGACGGAAACCGCGATCGCTATATCGCCGCTGTTTGGCTCAAACACGTTGTTTTTCAGAACCTATTCCCCGCAAGGGGACGGAAACTTTATTCTGCGGTATTGATATGCCATTTTTTACCGCTAATAGTTTTTCAGAACCTATTCCCCGCAAGGGGACGGAAACAAGCTTGCAATGCCGTCTCCCCTGGCAATCGACCAGCATAGTTTTTCAGAACCTATTCCCCGCAAGGGGACGGAAACGACTCATTAAGATGTCATCGCATTGATTGGAGTAAAAGTTTTTCAGAACCTATTCCCCGCAAGGGGACGGAAACGGTAGTTCCGCCAGAATTCTCTTTGCCATTCGTAAGAGTCAGTTTTTCAGAACCTATTCCCCGCAAGGGGACGGAAACTGACATCACTTCAGAATATTGAATCCGCTATTTTAACGTTTTTCAGAACCTATTCCCCGCAAGGGGACGGAAACGAATTGTACTGGGGTGGAGGAAGGTTGGATCTATAACACTTGTTTTTCAGAACCTATTCCCCGCAAGGGGACGGAAACGGGAACTGATGAAATCCGAGAAAGCGGCATATGCTAATGCCGTTTTTCAGAACCTATTCCCCGCAAGGGGACGGAAACTTTAATGTGCTGGTAAATCCATGTTTTTGCACCATTAGTTTTTCAGAACCTATTCCCCGCAAGGGGACGGAAACCTCAATTTATTTGGATTATTCTTAATATCATTTTCTGGTCGTTTTTCAGAACCTATTCCCCGCAAGGGGACGGAAACCATCTTTTGGCTTCCATCCTGGGACGGTTCCGTCAACTTGGGCGATGTTTTTCAGAACCTATTCCCCGCAAGGGGACGGAAACTGTTCTCCCTACGGGGAAGGGAGAAATCATAATCAGTTTGTTCGTTTTTCAGAACCTATTCCCCGCAAGGGGACGGAAACGAACTTACTAGACATAATTATTTAGCACTAGAGCAAAAAGTTTTTCAGAACCTATTCCCCGCAAGGGGACGGAAACTTGGAGATATCTGTTTCTGGTTCTATTACCAATGTTTTTCAGAACCTATTCCCCGCAAGGGGACGGAAACATTGAGCCTCTGCTTGCGCTCTTGATTAGCCGCAAAAACTGTTTTTCAGAACCTATTCCCCGCAAGGGGACGGAAACAGCCATATTAATTATGTGCGCGATCGCAACTGTACCCCCGTTTTTCAGAACCTATTCCCCGCAAGGGGACGGAAACTGCGGGACTCTCTGCGGTGATTCTTCTTGTCAACAAGTTTTTCAGAACCTATTCCCCGCAAGGGGACGGAAACTATTTTGGGTTTAGTTATTAAAGCTCTAATTTTACCTTGAGCGTTTTTCAGAACCTATTCCCCGCAAGGGGACGGAAACACCAGGGCAGAAATGACTACATTTGAACCTGGTATGAAAGGTTTTTCAGAACCTATTCCCCGCAAGGGGACGGAAACCCATGCCAGTAATGAGGTGATGCTAAATAATCCTCCTGGTTTTTCAGAACCTATTCCCCGCAAGGGGACGGAAACCGCATTGGTGAATAGTGGAGCGGAAAAAGTGGAATTGATTGTTTTTCAGAACCTATTCCCCGCAAGGGGACGGAAACTTCTTCTACACAGCCAGGGATGCCACCCTTCTCTGTACAGTTTTTCAGAACCTATTCCCCGCAAGGGGACGGAAACCCTGGTAGGAAGTAGAGTATTCGTCCACCACACTCTGGAGTTTTTCAGAACCTATTCCCCGCAAGGGGACGGAAACGATTAGACCAAGTTGACCCAGCGACTGAAACCAAGGAGGAAAGTTTTTCAGAACCTATTCCCCGCAAGGGGACGGAAACTTCAGTAACACAGCTAGCTGCTTTATTCTCCGCAGCCTGATTTTTCAAGGTTTTTCAGAACCTATTCCCCGCAAGGGGACGGAAACGACAAAGGTTATTGTGGCGGGCTATCCATGTACAAGATGGTTTTTCAGAACCTATTCCCCGCAAGGGGACGGAAACATAGCTACAGCTCATGATACACATCATCATTTTGATAAGAGTTTTTCAGAACCTATTCCCCGCAAGGGGACGGAAACCGTCTGTCCCGTAGTTAGCAAAGGCAGCATCAAAGCCTATGTTTTTCAGAACCTATTCCCCGCAAGGGGACGGAAACTCTACCTTATCTTCGTCTAGTAACCCGCAATGGTCTATGTATGTTTTTCAGAACCTATTCCCCGCAAGGGGACGGAAACTCTCAGAATCGCTGCTAGCCCCCTCGAAACCTATTTAGGCGCAGTTTTTCAGAACCTATTCCCCGCAAGGGGACGGAAACAAAGGCAACTCACGACGGCTACCATCTGGTGTATCACGTTTTTCAGAACCTATTCCCCGCAAGGGGACGGAAACATCGTCGATGTCGTTGATCACCGCGCCGCAGTATACCTGAAGTTTTTCAGAACCTATTCCCCGCAAGGGGACGGAAACAAGCTATCCCTGATTCCCTTAGCTCTCTAGAACTACCAGTTTTTCAGAACCTATTCCCCGCAAGGGGACGGAAACCTTGCGTTGACTGATATTTACGCCGCCATTACTCCCACAGAGTTTTTCAGAACCTATTCCCCGCAAGGGGACGGAAACTAGGGATTTTTTATCTAAAACTTGGCTAACCACTGAATACGTTTTTCAGAACCTATTCCCCGCAAGGGGACGGAAACATCCCCCTGCTCGAACAGAGGGAGGAACACCATACACAGAGTTTTTCAGAACCTATTCCCCGCAAGGGGACGGAAACCAGTGACTCTCAAGAAGCACTTCGTCTAGCCAAGAATGCGCTCCGTGGGGTGTTTTTCAGAACCTATTCCCCGCAAGGGGACGGAAACATGGTTGAAGTAGACAAAAAAGAAAAGGGAGGGGTGAGCATTGTTTTTCAGAACCTATTCCCCGCAAGGGGACGGAAACTCCTGTTGCTCCTGTTGCTCCTGTTGCTCCTGTAGTGTCAGAGTTTTTCAGAACCTATTCCCCGCAAGGGGACGGAAACAAGAAGCTTAAGGATGTTATACAAATGGTCTTTGAGCTAGAAGACTGGGAGGTTTTTCAGAACCTATTCCCCGCAAGGGGACGGAAACCTTGTCTAAAACGAACAATTCCGCCTCACGCCGCGCAGTTTTTCAGAACCTATTCCCCGCAAGGGGACGGAAACGTCAATAGAGCTATTAGCTGGCTTTATCAATGCTGATGAGATAAGTTTTTCAGAACCTATTCCCCGCAAGGGGACGGAAACATCCTATAACAGCCTTAAGCCAGATGTCCTTGCTACGAGCATGTTTTTCAGAACCTATTCCCCGCAAGGGGACGGAAACGAAGATTTGAAGGATATAACACCAACTTCATAAAAGTATTGTTTTTCAGAACCTATTCCCCGCAAGGGGACGGAAACGACTACAGAAGCAGCTAGTTTAACTTCAACAGTCTTAACCACGTTTTTCAGAACCTATTCCCCGCAAGGGGACGGAAACGTAATCTTTGATAGAGTGCTGACTGGCAACTGCTATCTAGCAATGTTTTTCAGAACCTATTCCCCGCAAGGGGACGGAAACACACTTCTTAAGGATTTAGCTCGAAGGTTCTTAAAGTGCAAGGGTTTTTCAGAACCTATTCCCCGCAAGGGGACGGAAACCTGGAGAGTAAAGCAACATCTTCAGTGGCTTGATGCTGTAACCTTGTTTTTCAGAACCTATTCCCCGCAAGGGGACGGAAACGGGTCTGAGGTTTAGTGTTCTTTGCCTCTTCCAGTAGGAAAGTTTTTCAGAACCTATTCCCCGCAAGGGGACGGAAACCTCATCCAAACTGGAGTATCTGTAATCAACCATCATGGATGGATTTCTTGTTTTTCAGAACCTATTCCCCGCAAGGGGACGGAAACATCGAAGTTGCCTCCGAATGGGGATTTATGGTTGTAATCGTTTTTCAGAACCTATTCCCCGCAAGGGGACGGAAACGCCACCGGAGCGATTTGGACTAGTTCTTTAGTGTCAGGATGTTTTTCAGAACCTATTCCCCGCAAGGGGACGGAAACTTGAGATTCAGAAGTAATAGCAGCGTCAGCAGAAGTTTTTCAGAACCTATTCCCCGCAAGGGGACGGAAACAATACCGATCAGCCTCAAGATAGCTGATATTACGGGACTGAAGTTTTTCAGAACCTATTCCCCGCAAGGGGACGGAAACTTTTTTAAACACTCAAATCAACTCTTTTCAAAATGCCATTGTTTTTCAGAACCTATTCCCCGCAAGGGGACGGAAACTTCTACCAATCCCCCCACCTGTGTTGGCGCAGACCATGTTAGTTTTTCAGAACCTATTCCCCGCAAGGGGACGGAAACATATTGCAATCTATCTTGCGTCGGGCGACAGCTTATTACTGTTTTTCAGAACCTATTCCCCGCAAGGGGACGGAAACGAGTTGGAGCCTGTATAGTAACAGGAGATAACCCAGTCCGGTTTTTCAGAACCTATTCCCCGCAAGGGGACGGAAACGTCTCCTCATTCATGAGGTTGAGAGCCTCATACCTAGACACGTTTTTCAGAACCTATTCCCCGCAAGGGGACGGAAACTTCCCATACCCTATACGAAGGGGTATTGGAAGAGGAGAAGTGTTTTTCAGAACCTATTCCCCGCAAGGGGACGGAAACCTAAGAAGCTTTAATCTAAATTCTTGACGATCATGAATGGTTTTTCAGAACCTATTCCCCGCAAGGGGACGGAAACATTGGTAATTATCAAGTCAATTTCAACAGGGTGATAATTTACTGGGTTTTTCAGAACCTATTCCCCGCAAGGGGACGGAAACCTTATCATGCGATCGCACCTAATGAGGATATTCATGGTAATTGCGATGTTTTTCAGAACCTATTCCCCGCAAGGGGACGGAAACTTTATGAAATGTGTTGCCAGTTTTATTCTCTAATTCTTGGTTTTTCAGAACCTATTCCCCGCAAGGGGACGGAAACGGTGAATCTA
>Ga0116226_10003731_pt1 | contig 13434 bp, 11 predicted proteins | sample S1TSphfallax_FD_89692 | JGI IMG/M metagenome (GOLD analysis project Ga0116226, IMG submission 89692) | Host-associated microbial communities from peat moss isolated from Minnesota, USA - S1T2_Fa - Sphagnum fallax MG | ecosystem: Host-associated > Plants > Peat moss > Unclassified | place: USA...
ACACACACACACACACATTATATTATATTATAATCATCACAATTTTATTAATTCATTAATTATTTTTATATTAACATTAAATATATAATTTAAATCTAGTATATGATTATTAATTTAAATGATATAATGAAAATTAAATATTCATGTTACATAAAATATGTATATAATAACATATTAATACTATTATATTTTATGCATATTAATATACACATACATGTATGTAGATTAATAATTTATGTGTAAAATTATGTTATGTGTATATAGTATGGTACATAATACATATACATATTTATAATAATAATACTATAATATATTCATATTTGACAATTAAAAAGAAATTAAAAATATTGTAGGTTTCATATTATTATTATTATTATTATATATAATTTTATCATGTATTGAAACATAATGGATAGGTTAAAAAAATTGAAATTCAAAAGTGTTTTTCTATATTCAAAATTCTCTTTGAGTATTTAGTGGTCCATATATGTAGATTATGCTTCAAGATTTAATAAGCCATATTCGTATTTTCATTTGAGTAAATATTGAAAAAGAAATTAAAATTTAAACTTTGTGTTTTTTTACATTCAAACATTGGAACATGATAAAACCTATATGTGACCTTAATTTGAAGCAATGGTTGGCCTAGGCATTCCAATTGTGTACCAAGTGGGACAATCCATCATTGAAACCAACATACTAGGCTTTGAGTACCACATTCAATAGGTGCACAACAGATCAAAACAAACTTGTTTTCTTGGGTTATTTGATCCAACAATCTACTACTTAGCAATGATATGGACCCTTCATTTCCAATAGGTTGTCCAACTCTGTATTTCAATGCCATTTACCAAAATCGACAGATGGTCCATGGATAAAAAATATTTGTGTTCTTTTGCTTAAACAACATCAATGGTTGCAAGAGATCATGTGTGTTTAAAAATGTGAAGGGTCCTAAACCTTGTCATCTAAAGTTTTAGCTTTGTTGCATTAGGTACAAACCTTTTTCAACAAGAAATCAATGAGTTCAACCATGCAAGTTTTGATTTGTTGACTAGAGATTTAATCATGGGCATTGTTTACTAACCACCCTTTGGAATGGGATTCGAACAAAACCCCATTCTTAGGCCTATGCAAAGGATGGGAAGAAATTAAGATTAAACAAAATGCTACAAACAATCACAATAAAATGTGAGCCCATAGCGTAATGACATTGAATGTCAAAGTATTAATTTTCAACAAATTAGAAGCACCCTATGTTGGGAGAGCTTACCACATGGAAATAGGTGGAGGTCATTACATGGTTTTAGTTTGTGAAGATCCAAGTTGTAATTGTTTGGATTAAGCCTTTGTAAAATTAACAAAACAAGGTCACAAATTTTCACCTTACAAACATTTATATTGGATTTTCAACACTTACTTCAATAGTAAGGACTAATACTTTACACATCAAGCCACATTATTTGTTGAAGAAGTAGTCCAAATATTGGCCAATAATTCCCAATCCTCCACTTCATTTGTTAGCATGCACTACTACAAAATGTGTCCTAATTCACTCTGGGTTTCATTAAATTTTGAATGAATTTGGACATTTTTACCTAATGAAATTATTTAACCCCTTAATGAATAGGGACTAGTTGCTATGGACAATGATTTATTTCACTAGTACCTAATGAAACAAAAGTATTTTCAATTGAAATATAAATTTACCAAACCATTCACTTGTTAGTTAATTAACTAACCAACATGGAAATCAATTAAATTTTAATTATTTAATATATAATATTATTGAAAGCCTATTATTTATTAACACATGTCACTACCTACGTTTGGTTAAAAACTTAACCTAGGTAGGTAGGTAGGTCACATAATCAACCTAGGCACCTATTTAAAAAATTTGAAAGGAAAATATTCGGTCAACATACCATTGTTGACCACACACAAAACCACCCATGAAGTTTGATCCCTTGACCTTTGGAATTGGGGCTAACAACTTTCCCATCAAGCCACCCCACTTATTGTGATAATATGTTACATTACATTCTATTTATCAAATACTTCATTTTAAACATTACAAAAACATAAACTTTGAAAATTCATATCTTATTGAAATTTTCTTCAAATGAAATGATTCAAGTTTACTTTTTTAAAAAATTCAATAATGTACATAATTACATTTATTTCCTTTTGAAAGTTTAAAATCATTTGAACAAAAAAAAGTTGAATATCATTATTCAATAACATTTCAATGACCATTCTTTTGAATTTTTTTATAATAAATGAATAATTTATTTGTTAATATAATAATACTACCTATGTTAAACGAATTTATTACTAGGTACCTACCTACCTACTAGTTATTAGCTAGCTAAGTAGTTAGTACCTACTTTTAGGTAACTACTATGTCGTAACCCTATTTTGGCCAAGTGTGGGGGTGAAGCCCAACACTTGGAAAAAATGAGGATTTGGAATCCTCCGGGACTCCTAAATGTTCAGACCTCGACAGCAAGGGGCAAAACACCTCGCATTGGGGTGTTCTTGGTGTCATTGAAAAGGTCTTGAAACGTCGATATCGGAAATGCTCTCGCATTCTCGATTTGGACATCTGTAACCCAAGTTATGGGCAAAAGAAGGGCCGGAAGTCAAACTGGCAGTTTGACTCCCGACCACTAAAAGTCAGGAATCGACCAGCTACCGATGTCCGATTTGGGAGTGCGATACGTCGTTGGAAAGATCTCGACGAGGGGTACAACTTCGGTTCAGACCTCGTCGCGATCCAAGGTCAGGGCGAGGAGCTACGGCATCTCAAAGTCCTGAGAGTCCAGAACCGGGACACTTGGGTGGATTTCGGGACTCCATTTCGGGAGTCCCAGGAATTTGTGCCATTTGGGTGTAGCCCCTATGGGGCGTCGCAGAGTATACTATATGGGGGATGGTGGTGGCATCCCCCGAGTTCGGGCCGTGGTGAGTCTTGTGGTCTGAAGTGCCCATGGCTTGTCCTAACACCAAAGGGTGTCCCGGAAATGTGAACTAACCACTTTGTGGTTTGTTTTGGTGCAGATTCAAACTTGATCAACTAATACCTCTTCCTAGTCTAATCCCTGGGCTCCCAACTCGACCCTCTACCCCTTTCTAGAGTTGGAAGCCGGGAGCGCCCTTCCGAGTCCCTCCTTCTGCAACTACATCCTGGTGAACCCTCAAGTGGGTTCACCCCAGGACTTGGGAGTGCGTCATACTAACTATTACTTAATAAATACTTACCTAATACATACTACGTACCCACATAATAGGTATTCTAACTATTATTAATTAAATTAAGTCTTTAAGCTATATGTAAGTGGTCTAAGCTTAAGTGCCACCACATTTAACTGTAAGCCCAAACTAGATGCCACATACATTATGTTAATTAGTAGGCTAATAGCTATTAAACTCCTAAGTTACTTTTGTTAGGTTTTGGATAGGTACTAGATGGTCTAAGCCTAGGTACCACCTTATTTAACTTTAGTTCAACTTAAATGCCACATATGCTACATCAATTTGTAGGTTAAATTAATTGATAAGTTTAATAAGTTAGGTTAATTGGTAGTAAACTAGGTTAGGTAAGCAATTAGGTACTAATTAAGTAAATAGGTTGCTAAGTTTTAGTAGGTCATTGTGATTAATTTACAATTAAGTTACAACTAATTAAGTTGTAAATTTGTTACAATTAAGGTATAATTACCCATCACTAATCGGCGGCATATACCAAACATTTATTGATATTTTTTTCATCTCTTCTTCATTTTGAGTGATTTAACAATTTATGGGATCATTAAATTAAACTCTACAATTTAACTTTGAATTGCATCGACAAAGGAGTAATGAAGAAAGAGTTCAATGAAAAATAATACAAAACACGTTTTTTCAAGATATAAAATGCATTTTTTTCTTTTAGACCCCTCCAACTTCCAAAGTTCATTTCTTTCTCATTTCTTGCTCAATTTTAGCAATTTAAAGTGTTATGGGAACACCACCTTACATTCTACAAATTAGTTTGGAACTTTAAAAAGCAATGGAACAATGTCCTAGAACTATTTTTAATGTTTAGGAATAAGGTTCCAAGTGTTAGAACGGTTTTTTTTTGACCCCTCCTATTTTGGGGAGCCATAACTTTCTCGGGTTTTTATCTATTTGTGAAGATAATTTGTGCCTCAGATGCGTCAAGAGGAGGGCTTTGATTTCTCTTTGTAGGCCATTAAAAAAAATGATCATCCTTGGATTTCATTGAGTTCTAAGTCACTAAATGTTTATTCACTGGTTGTTATATCCTAGCTTACAATTGTTTATCCCATATTGTTTGCTTTCCATGACAAGTTTCTCAAGTATATAAAAAGGTGAATTAAAAAAGTTGGGAAATCACAAAAAAATTATATTGTTTGATAGCCATTTGGGATGAACTAATCATAAAAGCTTTACCTTAAAAACTAAACTTAAAATGGAAAAAAAAATTTATTAATTGAATGGCATTTGGCCTAGGTCCAACCTTAGCCTAATTTTGAACCTAATTAGGTTTTAGCTTAGCTTAAGTCCGAACTTAACCTAGGTTTAGGTTTAACTTAAATTTAGCCCTAACCTAGGTGATATGTAGCCCTATGTGGGCCACGTGCCAACAAACTATTTGTTAGGCACTAGGGCCATGTGTCAATGAATTATTGGTTACATTTTGGGGCCACATGTCAACAAATTATTGGTTAGATTTTTTACCTAACATAGTTGTAACATAATTGAAACATATTCAAAAACATAATTGAAACATAATTGAAAATGTAAATAAAATATAGTTGAAATCTCAACTCAAGTTTTGATGATGTTATGATTTGTCAGTGGATGAAGTTCACCCAATGGGAAGTTAGAGTCGGAAAAAACTTTCAATTATAATGGTGGGATCATTTCCAATTAAATTGCTCAAAAGTGGTTATTATTGTGGTGTTAACACGTGGTTGTCATTTTTTACTGCAATTTCATTTTTCTTTTGCAGTTAGTAGTTGAAAAAATAGATTATAGTTGAGAAAAAATAAACTGTAATCCGAAAGGTCATTTTCAACTATAATTGTAAATCGGAAACATAGTCGAAAAAGGGAGGGTTTTCTATTAATGTGATGCTACTCTTGATGGCTTTCTTAGCCAAACCCATGTTCAGAATCAATAAACCATTATTCATTTCAGAACAAACTTCATGCACATAATTAGTAGATTAGTTGGCAATGGCTACTAATGTTTTATGACAACCTACATGCTTCTAGAAAGAATCTAGTTAAGAACTTTTACATTTAATCCAAGTACACACCTTGCACCAAATTTGAGTAATTTTGCAATTAAAACCCACCATTGATTTTGCCCAAGAAAGTTTGATTGTCCATGTACCCTAAAAGTATCTATTCTACTCATATTTGTTTTCATTTTTTTCTTTGTTAGTTCAAGTTTTTATTATGTCACAATTAGATCCAAAATAACACATTCAAAATCCATAGCAAAAAGAATATTATCTACTAGAAACTTGTTAAAAGAAGTATCACCGACTAGAATAAAAGGAATATTTGGAAAAAAGAACATGGATCGTTGAAAAAACATCTTTTGTTGTTGGGGCTCTATCATTAAACAAAAACCTAAATTTGAAGTTTTTAAGGTGTTGCAAAATCTTTGCCATAAAATTTAATACAAAATTTTATGGAAAACAAAACTTGAACTTCATAGCTCCTTCGTTTTGATTTCTACAAATTTGAAATTTTCACAAAGAAAAGAATGAAATCTTGGTCAATATGTGAATGGTGAACCATAATGAACACGAAACCACCCAAATGTTAATTTGCTTAGGGTTCAAACTTGTTTTGATCAATTTGTTGCTTCTAGAATCCAAAATATATTTGATCTTGACTTTCCTTTTCCACAATGCATGATACATCATCATGTTATGAAAACTACAATTAATAGAGTTTAAATTGTATCTATTTCTTTTGTTTTTGTCTCAAATTTTCTCGTCTCTCTTGTTTTTTGAATCTTGATGTTTTTTTGTTTTTTTTGGGTTTTTTAAAGTCTCTTGTCTTTTCTCTCTTTCCAAATCCCGATTTGGCTTATGTCTCTTTTTCATCTTTTGGTTCTTAAATAAAAGTCTTTTATCTTTCTTTCATTTTTTTCAACTTTTTGTCTTTTTAAATCTGAATTTCTTCTATCTCTTTGTGTTTCTTGTTTCTTTCTTTCCTTTTGCCTTTCTTATTTCTTTCTTTTCTTTGAATCTCAATCTTTTTTTGGTTTCTCTTTTGTTTCTTTCTTCTTTTCAAATCACAATTTTTTTTGTATTTTTCTTTTCAAATCTCAAATTGTTTTTGTTTCTCATTTCTCTTTCATTTTTCATATCTTATCTTTCTTTCATCTCTCATCTTTCTCTTATTCTGTCTTTCTCTTTCCAAATCTTAATTTCTTTTTTGTTTGTCTTTCATTTTTCGTTTTTCTCGTTTATTTTGTTTTTCATTTCTTTCATCTTTTTCTATTTTTGAATCCAATCTCTTTGTTTCCTCCCATCTTTCTTATCTTTTCACTTTTTGAATCCCAATTTTTCTTTTAATTTTTTTGAGTCTTTCATCTTTTCCCCTTTGTTTGATTTTCTTTCATCTATCATCTTTCTCTTATCTTTGTTTTTTTCTTTCCAAATGTTGATCTTTTTTTTATTTGCCTTTCGTCTTTCATCTTTCTCTCATTTTTCATCTTTATTTTGTCTTTCATTTTTTTCCTTTTTGAATCCCAATCTTTTTTTTTCTCTCATCTTTCTCATCTTTTTTAATCTAGAGATCTGGTTTACCTTTTTAAATCTCTCATCATTTTCCCTTTGTTTGATTTTCTTGCCTTTCATCTTTATTTATTTTTATTTTCCAAATCTTGATTTTTCTTGTTTATTTAAGTTTGTGACTCAAATCTCTTAGGTTTCCATTCTTTCAATATTCGACAAACACTATGAACACAAACTAGGACATTTGAACAATGAACACTTATGAACATTTAAAATGCACAATGTAGTGATGCATACATGAATTACAATGCACAAATGAACCTCCCAAGCAACATGCCTTTTGGAATTTGTGGTTGTCATTTTTAACTTTGCTATTTGTGTTTGAGCATTTAGGATCATCATTCAATTTTCAACAACAAACTTGCAAATGGAATCAAAAGTAAACTTGTTAAGAATTTATGGTCAACTATTAATGGTCACCCTTCTTACAACTTGTTTGAGCCTTGTAGGCTTGCAAGCTTGCAAGTTACAATGTCAAATCTTGATTTAATTTCCAAGTTCATTTTGCACAATTCACATTCATAAGTTCATCAAATGTTGATTTTTGTAGATTGATCATTTGGAATATGAAGTTTAGATTCTAAAAATTGTTTGGACACCACAAGAATTGAGAGCACTCATGTGGCATGAATGTTAATAAACCTTAGTTGTTGCTAACATCTTTTTAATTTTAGTGGCAACAAAATCATGAGAAAATTTCAAGGACATTGTAGTTTGCAACGCACTAATGGTGAGGTGACAAAGTTGAAATAATCAAAATGGAAGGAATGGAAAATTCTAAAACAATCTATTATGTAAAGGCAATGAAATTTCAAATCATGAAGCTTATGATAAGCATGAATGGAAGACATAAGAATGTGATTTGTTGCAAACCTTAAAATTTTACAATGCAAATCTAACCCATCCATCCCCAACCATCTATTGTTGAATTGGCTAAAGGGAATCAACAATTGTGGCCTTCTTGTGACCTAAATCCATAGTCATTGTGGATTTGGCAAAATGAGTTGATTTTATTTTTAAAAACTTCCTATTTAGTTTTCACACACCCACTTGCCATCCAAAGCCTTTTGGTGAAAATTTGCATGTAAAAAAATGTTAATTCCCATTAACCATCAACCACTTTAATTATTTTTAGTGATCAAATACTTCTTATTGGTCACCAAACATTATTAACCATTCCTCATGAGAATGAAATTCCCTCTTTTCATCCACATAGAAAATGGTTATGGAATTTGTTGATCCAAGTAGCTAAGGGTTAGGAAGTCATTGGGGGCATTGAGAGCCCAAAACATACCTTCCACAACCATGGTAACTTGAATGAAATGGAGGTGGAAGCTTATGGGTTGTAACATGAGATTTGATAACCAATCAAACAACCAATTAAAATGCTGAGATTCTTGTAAGGGATTGTTATGTTTTGATCACTTTCTTTTGTTAGAAAGAGTAAAGGAACTTGTAGTTGAGTAAAGGGTGTAACTATTGTAATGCATTGTGAATCCACTAATTAATCCAACAAGTTGAAAATTGGAGGAATTGAAACCACCACATTGACGGCAACTTTGCAGTTTCACCCATGTTAATTGACTAGATATGGCTGCCTTTAAGGCTAGTTATGAATTTGATTAATAGTAATGTAAATCACAGGCTAGCTTGACCATGTTTTAGCAAATGGTATAAGTACCTTCAAATGGGTTTGTATGACTTAGCACTCACAGACACACCACCCCTTTTTCCACTTTCAAAGCCATGGAGGTGGACAAACCCCAATTTTGAACCCTTGGAACATTTTAAAAACCTTTAATTAAAATGGGGATCAACAAGAATTCAATGAATTTTTTTTTTATCCACAACCATCAATCGTCCATGGTGGTGTGTTTGTGGGTGATGGTTCACTTTGGCCTTCCTTGGATGCTCCTGTATCGAATTTATGTTTGGAAAGTAGTTGTGATCATAAAATGTTTTAAATAAACTTGCTTGCAAGGTTTCTTTTATGTAATCCCTAAAGGTTTGTTCGTTGTAGCAAAATTTTATTTAAAATCTTTTGTTAACCATCTGTTATGTTTAGGTTTTTGTAGTTTCTATAGGGTTTGCATTTGTTCCAACACCAAATTTTTTAAAAAAATTGCTAGGGCTAGTTTTACACAGAAGAAAGATTGTGTGTAGATGGTATTTTTTAGTCTTGTAGTTGAGGGAAATTGACATGCCCTTCTAAGGGACCTTCAAATGTGGGGTTTGTTTAATCAGGGCCCAAGTCTAAACCACCATGGGGTGGCCCTTGTGGTGGCTTCAATTATGAGTCTAAGTTTTGGGTTGGGTTCAACTTTTGGTTAAATATATTCATGAGCCACATAGGTGCCAAAACATGGGTTTGAAGAAGGGAGCTTGAGGGCATTAGCCATAGTGCACTAAATCTTCAAACTAAGCAAAGTCTATGATTAGGTGGGAAGACAAGAGATGGTAATCCCGAATCACAAAGTGTTGGACCACTTAGGAAATCAGCAGCGGGTATTAGTCCCACCCATCTAAAGGTCAAGGTTAGCCCAAGGTAGCAAAGTAGGTTTGAATGTTGGTCACCAAGTGCGTGGTTTTCCATATGCTAGTGGCATAGGGAATTAGAATGGCATGATAATGAAATGAAGTGATGTGTGAACAATGCCAAGGCATAAACAAATGTGATAAAAACCCTAGGAGCTTCTCGCAAATCCTTGCATCATGAAATTGCTTATTTGTTTATTTATTGTGGCGATGTTGGAAATTCGTTTTTGAGGTTTCTTTTTTTACAAAAAAAAAGGCCTTTCGTATGTAGCAAAACCTATGTTGTATTGTGGGGTTTATTGGATGAAGTATCCGTGAAAGGTTTTGTTAACCATATTTATTTGTAAACCAATATTTTAACCAATAATTGATGAATTGGTAATGACAATATAATCGATAATAATTGAACTAGTGACACATGTGTGAACTGGTGACACCTATTGAGTCGATAGTTTACAAAACCTGTAGTTGGTAGAAAAAAGAATTAATAGAACAAGTAACAAATTTTGAAGATTTTAATTGTTTTTTACAACATTAATGACTAATTTCTCTTAGTTGATTAGAAAAAAAAGTTTCAGTAACAATTATGACTATTTATTACACTTTTATTGGATATTTTTCTATTGGTTGATTATAACAAGGTGTTTTATCAACTAGTTATTGTTTAGGTGATTTGCACAATGCATTTCAAAGTTCAAACTTAGAGTATAAAGGATTGATGGCAAAAAATGAGAAACATCAAATCTTTACTTTCCATACTTACTTTTTGAAATCTTTAATGTGCAAACTTTAATTTTTTGATACAATTTTTATTTTCACTACAAGTTGGAACTTACTTGTTAAGATTGAGTAGTTTGTACTTGTTCAAAATTTAGGAAAGGAGATTTGCATCAAGTGGAAAAAAGAAACATCCCATTAACAAGTCTAGAATCGAGGTTTTCAAGTTCCAATTCCAACAAGTAGAACCTTAGGAGCCCAAACCTTAAGCATTCAACCCACCTTGCTTTTTAACCTATGACGTTCAAATGAAAACTTACCCCCAACAATTTTTAAAAAATTGAACCTCTAATCAAAAAATTCATTTTTCATAATAAAGTGGTCAAAACCTTAACCCTTTGTTTTTTCATTCACCACTATGGAAGTAAGGTAAGGCACTTAAATTATAATAAAAATTAGACACCAATTCTTATTTTGTTTCTTTCATTTTCAAAGTTGTAATGGATAATTAAAATCTTTCACATTTATTTGGGTTATTTGGAGATGAAAAAGAGGCTTTTCCAAATGTATTTGGGTTATTTGGAAATGAAAAAAGAAAAGGTTTCTTTCAAAACATTGGTTGTACACACACCAAAGCCATTTATCATAGCTTTGTCAGACAATGCTTTCAAAACAATAAGAAACCAAGCATGGCCTTCGCCCTTGAAAAAAAGGGGAGAAACGTCTATCATTAGACCCATGTAAGTTTTTTAATTATTAAAAACCTATAAATCTTTATTAAAAAACACTTTGTAGGTTAGGGTAATGTACAAAGGAGTAAATTAAAGGAAAAGGGAGAAGTGATAGGACGTCAAGTTGGCTCAAAGTTGCTATGAAAATTTATGCATGTCCATAACCAACTACCTATGGAAGGTTGGCCATATTTACATGTCAAAAACCAACGACTTGTAATAGGTCATACGTGGTGATGGGACATGTGTCTTGAAGGGGTGGAAATTCACAAGTAGTTAAGCCTACAATTATTGTTCAATTTAAGATGGAAGATGCTTGCATCCTTTATAATGTGATTGAAACTTTTTGATGAAGAAAAGTGATGAAGGTAGAAAAATGAGGGCCTTTTGTCCCCTTCAAGTTCCAAATGCCATTGGCACAATTGTGTAAAAACACATTAACATGTTTGTGTAAGCAACCAAATACTTCAATTGTTAAGGGGAGGAATTGATTGGTGGGGTGTCGGTTGCAATAATTCTTTTTTTTTGTTTGAGCTATATCTGAAGTAACAAATCCTTGAGTTGCACAAGATCGGGGAAGTAAATTCGTTCGCATTGGGTAGGCAATGACAATGTTGGTTAAGGTGCAAATGGCATCTTTGGTAAGCACAATGTCAACTCATCGATGAGACGAATTGAATGTGGTTGAAGGAAGCGCATGTAATTGTTCTTATCCCATGTGGAAACCAACATCAACCATCAACCTAGTAATTATGATTGAAATGACAAGGGTCCAATTCCCTAAATATGCTACTACGGTGATGGTGGATGTTGATATGAGCCCAATGCCATTGAAAGTTATTGGGAGGTAGGCTTATTTACAAGCTAAAGGTCTTTCTAGGCTATTAAGGGATCTTGGACCCAAAAAACGTCCAAACACTTTATGGAAGGAAAAGTCAAAGGAAATAAAGAACTCTATGGAAATGGAAAATGGAGGTGTGCATCGTAAAAGATATGATGCATGTTATATAAACTAATGAGTTAGAATTCCAAAGGCTACTTAAACATCACCCATTTTGGAAAGAAAGTCCACATGTTGAACATCTTCTGGCAATTTTTTTTTGATGAAGGATGATGTGAAAGTTATATTGTCCAATAGAACCTTTAGGACTTTAATTCCTTTAGATGAGGTTGTAAATTAGGATGGGGTGTTGAAGTTCGGTGGCAAGTTAGAAGGTGACCATGTAACACATTTTTGAGGTTGGATGGAAAAAATTATTACACAAAATGTTCATAAGCTAGATGATACAATTCAAAGGAGACTTATGAAGTGAGTGTCGTTTACAATGGATGGAAATAGACAAGAGGGGAAATGATTAAATGTAGAACATAAAGCCTTGAAATGGTCTAAAGTGAATAATGCCCCCCCCGAAAGATCACCTTGATGAATCCTTGTGGTAGATGGGATGATTATGACATCACCTTCACAATGATAATGATTGTAAAACAAAAGAGACTCAAATGCATAAAATGCATAAACAAAGGGGATGAATTGTATGATGTCCCCATTTGTTGCACGAGGTTTCTGAAATACGATTATTCTTGACATTGAATTTTAGGCATTTGCCACGCCTAATTAAAAAACCTAATCGGGGTGAAGGTTTAAGGTGCATCTCATGCCATGGATTATTGTTTCACATCCATTTGTAGTTGTAATTTCGAATTAGTGTGGGGAAAAGTGTGTTATAAGAGTTTCACAGAATCGAAAACATAAAATACGGCTTGTGAATTGATATAATACTTCCCCCATTGCAATGGGATGAATTCCACTTGAACGTTTGGTCATGGTTAAGAGGCGGGTTATTCTCAAAACACATGCAATTTGGGGTGGAATGTGGCCTTGTGCAAAATGAAAACAAAGTTGAAACAATTGAGGGAATCCATTTGTTGAATCTTCAGGGTGAAAATAATTTCATAGCGCTACTAGAAATCTTGTCATTTGCAACCAGTCACTATGCAACTGACATGCAACTAATTGTTGTTTGCAACTATCTTGGTCATATTTATAATTACAAATTTGGTATTGTATAATTTTTGAGCCATACAGTTGTGTGTGCAATTAACATGCAATTAAATCTATACAACATGGACACGTGTCATAAAAATAATGGCCTAAATTTATACATACTTAAATTATTACACTTAGTATATCTACATAGGTTATAGACAATAGTGTTATGTACCTCTAGTACTAAGTTAACCCCATGCTAACTTAGGCTAGCCTAAACTAACCTAGGTTTAAATAACCATGGCTAAACTACTGTAGGCTAAATAAATTAAAAAAATTAAACTAACCATGGTTAATTAAGTTAGGCTAAACTAATTATGGCTAATTTAAATTAAGTTAAATTAAATCAAGTTAAATTAACCATGGCTAAATTTTTAAAAATTAAATTAATAATGGCTAAAATAAATTAGACTAAATTAAATTAGGCTAAACTAACAATAGTTAAATTAAGTTAGGAAAAAATAATTATGGCTAAATTAAATTAAGATAAAATTAACCATGGTTAAATTTATTAGGCTTAAATGATTATGGCTAAATTAAATTAAGTTAAATTAAATTAGGCCAAACTAATTATGGCTGAA